>JAEEGL014819058.1_pt1 | contig 188158 bp, 138 predicted proteins | sample 9134231 | NCBI WGS metagenome assembly JAEEGL01 (sample SAMN16246548, study PRJNA631951) | gut metagenome | biome: gut microbiome; feature: rumen; material: fiber-attached | host: Bos | place: Iran: Karaj | collected 2018-10 | reverse complement strand
GTCTGTGCTGGACAGGGGAAAGCCGATAACGGAGAAAAAAGGCATCATGGCCGGGACCCCGCTGTCCTCGTTCTACGCCAATCTGTTCCTTTCCGGACTCGACAGGCATTTTTCAGAGATTGGTGTGATATACGCGAGATATTCGGACGATATAATCCTGTTCGCGGAAACTGAAGAGGAAGTCCGCGGGCACGCTTCATATATATTGGATTTCCTCGGGGAGCGGAGACTTGAGATGAATCCCGAAAAGGAATTCTACTACGGTCCCGGGGAAGGTTTCACTTTTCTCGGATTCTCGTGTACAGGAGATACGGTCGATATCGCCCCGGCGACCGTCAGGAAGCTGAAACAGAAAATGCGCCGCAAGCGCGACGCACTGTCGAGATGGTATAGACGGAACGGCAATGAACCGGTGAAAGCCGCAAAGGCTTTCATAAGGATATTCAACCGGAAACTGCTCGAGAGCGCAGGGGACAACGAACTCTCATGGAGCAGCTGGTTCTTCCCGGTCATTAACACGTCGGCATCCCTCCATCAGATAGACGTTTACGCCCAGGACTGCATCAGGTATCTCATGTACGGGAAGCATACCAAGGGCAGATACAGTGTCAGATATGAGGACCTGAAAAGCCTAGGATACCGCTCCCTTGTCCACGAGTTTTACGCGCACAGGGAATCTGAAAGGGAAGAGAACTGAAGAAAGAAGAAAAGACGGACTGCCTCGCCCGGTTAAATGAATGAACCGGTACGCAGGCAGTCCTTTCCGTTATTTTCTTACGGCTTCCTGCAGCATCTCAGCCACATCGGCCAGCTCTTCCTTCTTGACTTTGCATATCTTCCTGTCGTAGGTGAGCATGCCGTTCACTTCGTCTTCAACGTCCGAGACCTGCGTATATATGGAACCGCACAGTCCCTGCTCCGCCAGGGGCACGATCTCGTCCACATATGCCTTGCGTATTTCCGAGGCGAGCTCTTCCCTCGAGGAGATCATCTTGTAGCCGTAGGTCAGCCGCGTGTTGAAGCTGTGATCCATGTATTTGTATGCGTACCCTCCGAACTCGGACATGACCTGGGGGAGATCCGTATCCTTCTCGAGATGCATGTCCTGGAAATACTGGTGCATGCTTTCGACATCTGATCTGGTCTGGCGGAACCAGCCGCTGGTGGCGTCCACGAAGCGGGTGCTGTCCAGTCCCTTCATTATGTCATACGCCTTGTCAGCCTCGAACTGGCCCCATCCTTCGTTGAAGATGGTCCAGTAGCATATACACGGATGGTTCGAGAGATGGTGAACGGTCTGCTCCATTGAGGACAAAAACTCTTTCCTGTATGAAGGCTTTTTGTTGTTCATGCTGTCATCGACCCTCTTGCGCCCGATTGTGGGAAGAGCGGTGTCGTGTATGAACCTGTAGTCCCCGTTGTTGACCATGTCCTGGAAGACCACCATGCCGAGTCTGTCGCAGTCATAGTAGAACTGCTCAGGTTCCACCTTTATATGCTTCCTCAGGGTGTTGAATCCCAGTTCCTTCATCGCAAGGATGTCCGATTCGTAAAGGGCAGGGGACGCCGGGGTGTAGATGCCGTCGCTGAAATATCCCTGGTCCAGGAGACCGTGGAAGAAATAGGGCTTTCCGTTGAGGCACAGCCTCGGCTTTCCGTTTATCCTTTCAGTGGAAAGGGTCCGCAGGGCAAAATACGACGACACGGTATCCGTACCGCATGTCACGGTGAAACTGTAAAGATAAGGATCTTCCGGCGACCAGAGCCTGACATTGTCGGGCTCGACCCTGACACGTCCGTCCCTTATTTCATATGTCTTTCCCTCACACTCAAGGATCCCGCTTTCCGGTCCGGACACGGTGATGTCCGCGCCTTTCCCGTCGCAGACGATACCGAGAGCCTTGATGTATCCGTCAGGTACGGGCTCAAGCCATACCGTCTGCCAGATCCCGCTCGAAGGGGTATACCAGATTCCGCCCCTTCTCTTTTTCTGCTTTCCCCAGGGATATCTGGGGGAAAGATCGTTGAATACGGCGACCTCCAGAGTGTTTTTTCCTTCTTTCAGCTGTTCAGTGATATCGAAGCTGAAGGGCAGATAGGCATTGCGGTGGACGCCGACCATGACATCGTTCACAGATACTGCACACCAGCGGCTCACAGCTCCGAAGTGCATCAGGACTCGTTTCCCCTCCCAGCTCTCCGGGACGGAGAAGGTCCTCTCATATCTCAGCACTTCACCGTATTTGACCTTTCCCTCATATCCCGAAAGCAGACTTTCGGCGCAGAAGGGAACCATGATCTCTGTGCGTTCCCTTTCGGTCTTGAATTTCCACTTGCCGTTGAGGCACATCCAGTCCTCTCTCTTCATCTGTGGACGCGGATAGACATCCCACGGGATTTCGGGTAAATGCTCGCCTTCCGCTGTAAGAAGGCGTACGAAACGACTCTGTTTTGCCATATTCCGTCACTCGCTTTTCTTCTTCGCACATGCGAAGTATATGATCATGGACACTATAAGAACGGCATCCACTATGAGGGCTGCCAGGAAGATCACGTTGCTCGGAAGGAAGGATGTGGTGCCGTCGCCGTTGACGATGGTCTCAGCGTTGCTGAGCACCGCAGCGCCTATTGCCGGGCCCACGACTCCCGGGATCATGACCTGGGCGATTATCCTCAGGCCCTGGAAGCGTCCTGCCATCCTGTCGGGCGTAAGGTTCCTGACCTGCGTTCCGAAGACTGCCATGCCCGAAAGGAATCCGCAGAGCATCAGCATCGATCCTATGAGCACGAGGACGGTCATTGCCGCTCCTTCGACTTTCAGGACGCCCGGGAAGATGATGAGCATGATATACCCGAGAGCGAGGGAGAGCAGGGACGGGAACACGGATCTTCTGAATCCGATCCTGTCGATGACCCTGCCGTACAGGGCGGTGGTGACCGCCGCGACTATGATGGCCGGAGCCATGATTATGACATAATTGCTCATGCCCAGGGACTGTTCATAGTATATGAGCAGGTACGGCATGAACACCTGTATCGAAATGTTGAAGACCACGAAGGCCAGAAGGGAAAGGTAGAGTTTCGCGTTTGCCTTTATGACGGACGGTCTGAACCCGTACGCTATGGTTGCAAAATATCCGAGGTCGTCCGGCTTCTTTTTCGGAGGCTCCTCCACTATGAATATCCCTATGAAGCCGATCACTGTGACGATGGTACCGATTATGACGTAGATCCAGGTCCAGCTGTCGGGCTGGTTCAGGTCGAATCCCATGAAACCGCCGAACACTGCGAGGATGGCGAGCAGAGGCATCATGGAGTTTATGCCCTCCGCCTTGCCGCGGTTGGTCTCGTCGGTTATGTCGGTGAGCCACGCATTGTACGCGGCATCGTTGGCTGTGGACCCGAAGAATGTCATGACGCAGTCGAGGATTATCACTATGGTGATGGCTGTCGCCGCCGCACCGGCAGCAGAGCCCACAATCCCCGAGATTATATCAAGTCTCACAAGGGCGAAGGCCAGGATGGAGATGCCCCAGCATATGTACCCGAGACACATGAATATCTTGCGCCTCTGGAGCTTGTCGGAAAGAGCGCCGATGAATATGGTCGTGAGGGTCGCCGCGATGGCGCTTGCCTGTACCATGAGGGAGATGTCGTTTGCGGACGCGTTGAACATTTTGTAGATGAACACGTTGAAGTACATGTTCTCCACTACCCATGCTATCTGTCCCACAAGGGAGAAGACCACAAGGGCGAGATAGAATTTTCTCCTGTTCATAAAATCCTCCGGCGGTTTGTATTTCGTAATTCTGAGACGCTATATCCTTGCGACGCCTGAGGCTATCGCGGCTTCCGCCGCCGCCTTCGCCACCGCGTCCTTTACTCTCGGGTCGAATGCTTTCGGGAGTATGTATTCGGGAGACAGTTCCGCGTCAGAGACAAGGGATGCTAGCGCCCTGGCGGCCGCGATCTTCATCTCCCCGTTTATATCCGATGCCCTGACGTCCAGGGCTCCCCTGAATATGCCGGGGAAGCAGAGCACATTGTTTATCTGGTTCGGGTAGTCGGACCGTCCGGTGGATACCACCGCTGCTCCGGCCTCCTTCGCCTCGTCAGGGAATATCTCGGGCACCGGGTTGGCACAGGCGAATATGACCGGATCCTTTGACATGGTCTTCACCATCTCCTTCGTGAGAGTACCGGGGGCAGATACGCCGATGAACACGTCGGCTCCCTTTATGACGTCTGCCAGACTGCCTTTCTCGTGCCCGAAGTTGGTGATCTTCGCCATCTCCTCCTTTACCGGGTTCAGACCCTCCCGGCCCTCGTAAATGGCGCCTTTTCTGTCGGTCATGATGACGTTTCTGAGCCCCATCTCCATGAGGAGCCTGATGATCGCTATCCCGGCCGCTCCCGCTCCCGAGGTCACGATCTTTATGTCCTTTATATCCTTGCCGACGACCTTGAGGGCGTTCATGAGGCCCGCCAGGGTTATGACGGCAGTTCCGTGCTGGTCATCGTGGAAGATCGGGATGTCGCATCTTTCCTTGAGCCTGCGCTCGATCTCGAAACACCGGGGCGCCGATATGTCCTCGAGGTTTATTCCGCCGAAGGATCCCGCCAGCAGAGCCACCGTGTCGACGATGGTGTCCACGTCCTTCGAGCGTATGCAGAGAGGTATCGCATCCACGTCGCCGAATGCCTTGAACAGGGCGCATTTGCCTTCCATGACAGGCATGCCCGCCTCAGGACCGATATCACCGAGGCCGAGCACGGCGGTGCCGTCCGTCACCACGGCCACGGTGTTCCACCGTCTGGTGTATACGTATGATTTGTCCGGGTCCTGCTGTATCTCGAGGCAGGGGGCGGCCACGCCCGGCGTATATGCGATGCTCAGGGCTTCCGAGGAATCCACCGGCGCCCTGAGGCTGATCTCGATCTTGCCTTTCCATTCCCTGTGCTTCTGCAGGGCTATTTCCGAGTAGTCCATAAGAGTCTCCAAATCGTTGGTTTTTCCGGCCTTATACCGGGCCGGTTCACACTGAGATTATATGAAAAATACGCATTCAATTCAATACTTTTTCGAGACATTGGGAGAAGAATGACTTGAACTTTTTCCAGAAAAGATATATATTATTCTTGACGAATAACCTTGGGAGGATTTAAGTTCATGAAGAAAACTGTTACACTGATTCTCTGCGCGGTGATTGTACTGTCAGCGGTCCTGACGGTCTTTGCTGTCGACGAGGAGCCTTTCGGCATAAGATTCATAAAGTCGTCCGCATACGGCTGGCTGTTCTCCGAAAAGGAAAGGATAAAGGCCGCGGAGGAAAGCGAAAAACCGGAGGATACTGAGCCTCAGGAAACGGAGAACCCTGCGGAGGACAGGCCCGGGATGGAACTGTCACATCCGGAGAACAGACCGTATGAAGTCTATGACGTTTTCGAGAAACACGATTTCGAGACAGGCGGGACCGTCCTGAGATACCGGTTGTATCTGCCTGACGGCTACGACCCGGATGGCAGCTATCCGCTTCTGCTGTTCCTGCACGGAGCAGGGGAACGGGGCGACGGCAACGACGTGCAGCTCAACGAGGGGATCAGGGACATGTTCAAGGATCCTGATTCTCCGGTATATGACAGCATCATAATAGCTCCCCAGTGCCCGTCCGACGAGCAGTGGGTGAACGTTCCCTTCGAACAGGGACCGTATTCCGTGAGCGAGACTCCGGAGTCGGAAGCACTCAAACGTGTGGTGGCCCTTGTCGGGTACATTAAGGAACAGTACGCTGTCGACAGCGACAGGGTGTACGTCACCGGGATCTCCATGGGCGGATACGGGACCTGGGACATTCTCTGCAGGCATAAGGACATCTTCGCGGCCGGCATGCCGGTATGCGGAGGCGGGGACCCGGACTGCCGCGATATACTGATGGACGTGCCGATCTACGCTTTTCACGGCCAGAAGGACGGAGTGGTGCCCATGACCGGTACAGGAAAGATGGTGGCTGCGCTGAAGAGGGCGAAGGCTCCGTATTTCGAGTACAAGTACTATCAGGACGGGCAGCATGACATCTGGCATGCAGTGTATGCCGATACCGAGCATATGGTGTGGCTGTTCAGCCAGAGCATGGCTTCGAGGACAGCAACGGAAACAGCGGAATAGATCTTTCATCACCTACGACAGATTAAAAAGGAGCTGCCTGGACCCCGTTTCATTTTTACGGGCTTCCACACGGCTCCTTCGTTATTGTTGACATATGTAGTCGGATTTTGTAAAATTAAGTCAGATTTGTTTACCGGAGGTATCATATATGGCTGCACCAAGAGGGCAGGAGATGTTGGACCGGGAAAAAATGATGGCGAAGCTCAAGGAACCCAAGCCGAAATCCATCCGTGAAGTCCCGCAATACGTCTGGAACGTCCTTAGCAAGTTTTTCAAGAGGCTGTTCTATATATTCGGGCTTGTATGGGAAACGAGACCGTGGATATTCATCTTCATGGTCTTCCTGGCGATCTGGAACGGCTTGTCGCCGGTCATAAGCCTGTATATATCAAGGCTCCTGCTGAACGCCCTGCAGGACGCGTACTTCTCGATAACGACCGGGCAGGGAAATGAATTCGAGCCTGTCGTAAAGCTGCTCATCCTTCAGTTCGGATTCAACTTCATCAGCACCACCATCAGCAGGATCAGCGGCATCGTCAATAACATCTCAGGCGAGCTTGTGGTCAACCACATCAACCTGAAGATCATGTACAAGGCCCATGAGGTCGATCTCGCAAGCTTCGACGATCCGGAATTCTATGCAAGGTTCGAGAATGCCAAGAGGGAAGCGTCCATGCGTCCTCTCAGCATACTGAACAACAACTTCTCGATGATAAGTACCATCATAAGCATGATATCCTATCTTGTGATACTTATCGAGGTGGTCCCGCTGTTCCCAGTCATCATAATCGTCATGGCCATACCGGCGGCCATCATAAACTTCACATACAGGAAAAAGAGCTTCTGGTACGTCAGGTTCCATTCCAAGGAAAGACGGCAGATGGACTACTATTCCGACGTCATGACCAACAAGGACATGGTGAAGGAGGTCCGTATCTTCAACCTGTACGACACCTTCATCGGCCGTTACAAGGAGACGTTCCAGAAATACTTCAAGGGGCTTAAGAAACTGTTCGTCGGCGAAGGCCTGTGGAACATCGGGCACAATTTCGCAGGCACCGCAGTGAACTGCATCATGTTCGTCTTCATAGCGAAGGGCGCGGCAGAGGGGATGTACAAGATCGGTGACTACAACATGTACGTCAACGCCCTGATGTCCATCGCGGGAGGCGTCGGATCCCTCATCGCAAGCGGAGCCACCATCTACGAAGGCACTCTGTTCATAGACAACCTGATCAGCTTCATGAACGAGGAGAGGCGCATAAAGTCGACTCTGCCGGAACCGAGGCACGTAACGAGGCATACGGGCCATACGATAGAGCTGAAGCATGTTTCGTTCTCCTATCCAGGCACCGAACGGAAGGTGCTCAATGACATAAGCTTCAGACTTGATCCCGGCGACACATGTGCTCTGGTGGGCGTGAACGGAGCCGGAAAGACCACGCTGATCAAGCTCATAACCAGGCTGTATGACCCGACTGAAGGCGAGATATTCCTTGACGGGTACAATATAAAGGAATATGACACGGCCGACCTGTATTCCATGTTCGGCATCATATTCCAGGACTTCGGGAAGTATGCGGTCGACGTTTCGGAGAATATCAGGTTCGGCGAGGTCGGACGCAACGGCACCCGTGCGGATATCGAGGAGGCTGCGGTGCAGTCCACCGCCAGCGTGTTCATCGAAGACCTGCCTAAGAAGTACGACACTCCTCTTATGAGATACTTCGAGGACGACGGCATAGAGCTCTCCATAGGCCAGTGGCAGAAGCTGTCCATCGCCAGGGCGTTCTACAGCGATTCCGACGTCATGATCCTGGACGAGCCCACCGCAAGCCTGGACGCCATCGCAGAGCAGGAGATCTACAACCAGTTTGACAGGCTCAGAAAGGACAAGACCACCATCTTCGTGTCACACAGGCTGTCCAGCGCCACGGTCGCGAACAAGATCATCGTAATAGACAACGGCAAGCTCGTGGAATCCGGCGACCACTCGCAGCTGATGCTGAACAGGGGACTGTACTACGAACTGTTCACAACGCAGGCAAAGAGATATATAACTCCGATCGACGGAGCATCCGCGGAAGACTTCATCCTGGGCAACCAGCCCAGCCGTCCGGATGATCCCGGATACGGTCAGGAATGACACATACGGAATTGAATACATGAGAAAAAGCAGAAGCTGACGGATCAGATTCTGCTTTTTCGATATATTGCCTGTCAGATTGCGAATGCCGCTTTCCGCCTTATTTGAACGCCACCATGGTGTTGGCTACTGCCATCGTGGTCATCAGCATTGCGTTCAGGAATGCCGGCGTCCAGATGTTTCCTGTCTTCTTGTAGAGGTTGCGGGAAATGATGGCTGCTATGGAAAGCGTCGGTACCATCGCGACGAGCACTATGCCCGACAGAGCGGAACCCGGATGAGCTGCGGTGCCGGTTGCAAACAGCGTGCCGTACTGGTTGATGAGCCACAGTATGGCGCCGCCGGCGTTGAGGGCGATGGCGAGCAGATATCCCTTGAATCCCTGCATCTTTTCCGTGTTCGTGTTGATGGTGATTGCAGCAGTGGATACCACATAGAACAGCAGGAACGTAGGCAGATAGCGGAGGACTGCCGGGAAGATGTTGAAGTCAAACGTCTTGAACGCGAAGGTCCAGATACGGAAGTCTGCCTTGAAGAGCAGATCCATCAGGAACAGCACGCCGTAGGCGACTGCGAATGTCAGGATCGCAACGAGCAGCGAAACCAGGATGGTGACCGGCTTGAACGTTACGCCGTAATTGCGGAACGTGAAGCCGTTCTTTGCCTTGGAGGTGACATATACAACGCTCATCGCCAGGAGAGAGATCAGGGCGCATCCTATGGTCCAGTACGCGATGCTGTTGAGCCCGGGAGCGGTCCAGAAGTCGCCGGTGGTGTACATGGTGGATTTGGAGACGAGGGCGAGAGCTGCTGCTGCAACGATCACGCAGATGCTTCCGGTAAGAACGCTCTTGCGGTGCTCCTTGTCCTTGAGGCTGAAGAATATGCCGAAGATGCCTGCGATTCCGAGTGCGCATGCGATGTAGAACAGAACGTTCATCATGCTGCTCCCGGCGCCTTCATCCATGAGAGGCGTGAAGAATATACCGGGCAGAAGGATCAGGCAGAGCAGAAGTGCAAATGTTCCGATCTTCGAACCGGAGCCTGTGACTGAAGGAGCCGGCTTGAGTTCGCACTTTGCGAGTTTGAAGAAGGGAAGCTCTATGAGAAGGGAAGCGACACCGATGATCAGGAATACGAATCCCACCAGGGCGAGGCATTCGAAGCCTTCCTTGAGCTGCCACATCTGGTCGGAAGAATCAAGTTTCGTAAGATCCTGGGAATAGTCTTTGAATGCTTCCGTGTAGAATTCCACTGCGTCTGCTGTGGTCGTCTTCGAGAAGTGGTTCCACGGGTGTGTCTGGGCCGGCTCATAGATTATGCGCTTTCCTCCGTCGGAGGTCGTGTACCAAGTGTCGGCCTGCGCGGATTCTTCCTGCTGCAGGAACGCGAGACCTTCGGGAGTCGATACGTAGTCTTTCTGGCGTACCGTGCCGCTGGGAGCGTCCGGGGCGTTGAAGAAGAATTCGTCGTAGCGGGCCGCGACTTTACCGAGCGTGCGTCCGCCGCCGAGGGCATCGGCTGCGGTGACATCAACGCCGAAGAAACCTGAGTAACTGAAGTCTGAGCCTTCAGTGAGTCCGCAGTAGATCTTGCGTACGCCTGTTTCCATCGCTTCCTGCTCGTCCATGGCGAGGGCCATCGCGGTCCCGAAGCCGCCCATGGAGTGACCTGTCACGCCTATCATGCCGTTTCCGGCATCGTCTTTCAGGACGTATGGCTGTTCATACATATATGCCACGGCGTCATGCATCGAGTTGATCCAGAACGGCGCCCAGATCTGCATGAACCCTGTCCCGGTATAGACGGAGTTGTCCAGATCGGAATGACCGTGGTCATACTGGTCGAGAGCAAGAACGACGAATCCGCGGCGGCTGAGCTCGATCGCGTTGGCATCCTGCATCTCTGCTGAGTTGAGATATCCGTGTGTTACTATTACTGTTGGGCGGGGGCTGTCGGCAGATGCGCCCTTGGGCATATAGAGAAGCCCGCTCAGGGTACCGTTAGACGTCTCGAAGTTGATCCGTGTCACGGTGGTTGCGCCTCCGCCTGAGTTGAAGACACTTGCCAGAATGCTGCCGAGCAGGATCAGGCAAAGTCCTATCGCGATTGAGATGATTGCGCGCTTTTTCATCAAGTCCTCCCTTTTTCAGTGTCCTGTATTTGTTTCAACTGTTCCCGACATGGAACAATCTACCTATGATTATATCAGAATATACAATTAAAACAAGTGATGATGACAAAATATGGCGTTTTTACCAATTTTCAGTTGCATATTTTGTACAAAAAATTAATTGGAACTATAAAATAACTGTTAGTAGAATAAAGCAAAAAAAGAGGGCCGTGGGTTCTCACGGTCCTCTGCTGTCGGTGTTCTTTCGCTATTTGTTTTCGTCTTCCGGAACCGCGGCTGCTGCCGCTGCCGCCGGAGCTGCCGGAGCTGCCGCTGCGGCGCTGTCAGACACGGTATCGTCGATCTCGTCTGTATAGCTGTTCATCATGTCTGCGATGTCATATCCGTCCTTGTGGCTCAGGCCGTCTTTGGCAAGCATGGTCTCGAGCACGGATATGTCGCTGCTGATGTCTATGGATTCCTTCTTGAACAGCTGATCGTACTGCTGCTTGAAACCGGACACGAGCATGTCGAGGATCTGCTCGATGTTCTGCTTGCTCTTCTTCATGTTCTCGCCTGCGACGCCTACCTTCTCTATGCTGCTGTATGATTCGAGCAGTTTGAGGGTGGTTGGCAGATAGTAGTTCATGAAGGTCCTGATCTGCGGTGTGGCTTCCGGATGGTATGTAACGTAATCGAATATGTTCTTGGTGTGTATCTCGATCTCGTCAATCTTGTCGGATACTTCCTTGTCCTTGATCTCGCTGTTGAGGCGCCTGATCTCCTTGATGATCACGGAGAAGTTGTCATCGGAACCGGTTTCGGGCTCTGTTCCCTGATCCGGCTGTTCGGTCTTTTCGCCTTTTTTCTTCTTGAACGTGTTGCCGTAGAGCTTGGTATAGTCGAACTGGGCGGGATCGTCAGGCTCGGCCTGAGGCGTCCTCATGAAGTTATTGGTACCAAGGTCTATGTATGCCTGGTCTCCGAACTCGCCCTTGTCTATGAGCTTCTGGAGATCGGACCTGACTTTTTTAATGCTCACGTCGGAAGCAGCTGCAAGCTTGGACAGGTTGATGCTCTGGCGGTTGCCGATTATGGCCTTTATCCTGGCGAGCCGTATGTCCCTCTTCTTGAGGAAATGCGAGCCTACGAGGAGCCCGGCTGAGCCGAGGAGCAGGGGAAGGGTGATTATGAGAAAGTCCTGGATGCTCTTGATGCCGAACAGCGTGAACAGGGAGATGACGCCTGCCACTATTCCGAATATCCTGGTCAGGATGACGGATCTGCTGTCCGCGGACTTTGTTTTCTCAGTCTCCTTCTTCTTTGAGGCGGAGCCGGAAGAAGTCTTGTTCTGGGAAGTGCTCCCTGTGTAGCTGGACTGAGTGACTTTCCCGAATGTGGTCTGCTGTCCGCCCGCCTGTCCGGTCTGCTGCTGAGAGGTCTTGTTCACGTAGTCGTTATACTGCTGCTGGGCTTTCTGGGAAACGGGGCCCGAGCCTGTGGCGGCTGATGCTCTTTCCTGATATGTGGATCCCTGCGACGAGCTTTCGAACAGGTTGTTGAAATTGATCCTCGTCCCGGATGTGTTTGCTCCCGCGGAGCCGGTCCTGTTTGCCGTTCCCGTACTTCCGGAAGGAGAGGTATTTACAACTGAAAAGACTATCTTAAGCACTGTCAGAACTATACCGATGGGGAAATGGACGATATATGCTAGGACGATCAGCGGGATCGGTATGTCGAATCGAGGCCTTCTGGTATTTCCGTTCATCGGTCTCCTCCTTTCCGGTTATCGAACGCCATAATAATCTCCAATAATTATATCCGAGTGGAATGTCAAATTCAAGAGAAAAATGCAAAAAAACGGTGCCGGGCAGCTCTTTGCCCGGCACCGGTATCCTCTAGTCGGCAGAAGTCATGCCGGCAGTTCTAGAATATGTATTCGATCTTCCCGATTTTCCTGTTTTCGAAATGAGCCCCCTGGCCTCGAGCACACGGATGACCGCGTAGGCAGTCCTTGTGTCAAGTCCTTTTTTTGAAAGAGGCGCCAGGCTCTTTGCGCCTTTGCAGAAATCCTTTACGGTGAAGTCAGTGACGCAGTTTCCGGGGATGAACTTTCCGTAGTCGTCATCAGTCGAGAACTCGGCGATGTATTCTATGTCCAGCGGTATCTTTTCGATCCTGTGGGATCCCTTTTTTCCGTCCCTGCTCCATCCGTCCGCAATCCTGAGCTCTTCGATATCCATCATGAATCCCAGGATATGGAGATTGGGATGATTTATGTACGGGAGGATCCGGACAAGCTCAAACAGCAGGTCGTATTCGTTCTCCTTTTTCGGAGACACATGTTTCTTTGACAGCTCGCCGGTACTGGGGTCCATCCAGCACAGATGCTTCCTGCGCGCCAGGGGAAGCACAAGATATACCCTGAAATCGTCCAGATAGGCGCTCAGTTTCGGTCCCAGACCCGAAAATCCGGATGTCTCGATCTCGTAGATGATGCCGTCTTTCCGTATGTCGGCCACGTAACCGTTCGTTTCGATCTCGTGGAACGCCGGATCTTTCTCAAGGTATTTTTTTAGGACAAGATGCAGGGTCTTCTCCCTGAGTGTGCCTATGTTGTATCTTTCGTGCTCGCTGTCCCGGAGCTCCGTGATGATCCGGGCGAGTTTTTCTTTGTCGGGCTGCATATCCACCTCGGCAGAAAAAATATACAAACAAAAACCGAACAGCAATGCTGTCCGGCGACCATGGAGACAACTGGAATTGAACCAGTGACCCCTTGCATGTCAAGCAAGTACTCTAACCAGCTGAGCTATGCCTCCAAAGCGAAGTGATTATACCACAGCCTCGGGAATAATGCAAGAGAAATTTTCATTTTCTGAAAATCGTTCTGGGAATCGCAAAAAACCGCCGTTTTGTTGACAAAGGCGGCGTGCTTTCGTATAATGGACAAGGTACAAAAACTCACATGGCAGGTGTTTATGATGAAGAAGGTAATGGTTGTATTCGGCACGAGGCCTGAAGCTATAAAGATGTGTCCCCTGGTACTTGAGCTCAAATCGAGACCGGAACTTGAAGTGATACTGACGGTAACGGGGCAGCACCGTCAGATGCTGGACCAGGTCCTGGAGGCTTTCAAGATAACGCCGGATTACGATCTTTCCATAATGAAGGAAAAACAGTCCCTGTTTGACGTGACCATCAACATTCTGAACGGGATCAAGGGCCTTCTTGAAGAGACCAAGCCGGACGTAGTGCTGGTCCACGGCGATACGTCCACGACTTTCGTGACTGCGCTGGCCTGCTTCTATCTCCACATCCCGGTGGGGCATGTTGAAGCAGGACTGAGGACATACAACATAGAGTCTCCGTATCCCGAGGAATTCAACAGGCAGGCTGTCAGTATCATATCGAAGTACAATTTCGCTCCAACGGAGCTTTCGAAGAACAATCTCCTGAAAGAGGGAAAGGATCCCTCCACCATATTCGTGACCGGAAACACCGCCATCGACGCACTGAAGACCACGGTAAGGAAGGAATACACTCATCCTGAGCTTGAATGGGCAGCCGGCAGGAGACTTATCATCATAACCGCCCACAGAAGGGAAAATCTGGGAGAGCCCATGCACCACATGTTCAGGGCCATCAGGAGGATCATCGAGGAACATCCCGACGTATGCGCCATATACCCGATACACCTGAATCCCGTGGTCAGGGAGGCTGCCAGACAGGAGCTTGAGGGCTGCGACAGACTGCATATAATAGAGCCGCTGGAAGTGCTTGATTTCCACAATTTCATCGCGAGAAGCTACATGATCCTGACCGACAGCGGCGGCATCCAGGAAGAGGCACCTTCGCTCGGCAAGCCCGTGCTTGTCATGAGAGACACGACGGAGCGGCCGGAAGGCATAGCTGCAGGTACTCTGAAGCTGGTGGGGACCGACGAGGAGACCATCTACGCTTCATTCAAGCAACTGCTCGAGGATCCTGCCGAATACAGCAGGATGAGTGAGGCTTCGAACCCCTACGGTGACGGGTTCGCATGCAAGAGGATCGCGGACATCCTCTGCAGAGATTAGAGTACGGAAAAACAAAGAAGACGAATCTCATTGCGGGATCCGTCTTCTTTTTATGTCGCCGTGTTCCGTTATTTCAGCATCTCGAGTATCTCCGCCGCATTGGTGTCGGGCTTGACTTTGGGCATGACATGGGTGACTGTCCCGTTCTCGTCGAGTATAAACGTGGTCCTCACGACTCCCATCATGGTCTTGCCGTAATTCTTCTTTTCCTGCCACACTCCGTATGCCTTTATGGCTTCGAGGTCCGGGTCGGAAAGGATGATGAACGGAAGGGAATACTTTTCTGCGAATTTCCTGTGTGATTCAGCGGAATCCCTGCTTATTCCGACCACGTTCACGCCGATGCGCTCGAATTCGCGGTACAGTCCAGCGAATGCGCAGGCCTGTCTCGTGCATCCGGGAGTGTTGTCCTTCGGATAGAAGTAGATGACGGTTTTCCTTCCCCTGAAATCTGCCGGCGAATACTGTTTTCCGCTTGCGTCCTGAAGCGTAAAGTCTGGCGCTTTGTCTCCGATTTTCAGCATGATGGTTTTCCTTTCTCACTTGACGTTGTTCAACCGGATCATCAGCGAGTGGCCGTGGGCCTTGAGCCATTTGTTGCACCTGTCATAATCCGGAAAGACTCTGTATATTTCCTCATAGAATTCTTTTGAGTGGTTCATGTGTTTCCTGTGGCTAAGTTCATGTACGACGACGCTGTCGATGACTTCATCGGGCGTCAGCATCAGGAGGACATTGAAATTGAGATTGCCTTTTGACGAGCAGCTGCCCCATCTGGTCTTCTGGGCCCTTATGGTTATGTTGCCGTACTCGATGCCCATGAGTTTCGCGTAGTGCGCCACCCGTTCGGGGATGACTTTCAGGGCCCGGTCGGCAAGTTCCCGGATCTCATCTTTTGTGAGGGGGCCTGCTTCTTCAGCTTCCTTTGTTCTCGCGTCACACAGCTCCAGTTTTTTCTCGACCCATCTGGAGTGCTCTGCAAGGATCCTGTCGATCTCGCCGGGCAGTGTCAGAAAAGGCGCCCTGACAATGACGGCGCCATTTCTCACTTCGACTCCTATGGATCTTCTGGATGAGCGTACCACGGTCACGGGAGCTTCTCTTTTCCCGAATATCATGCCTCTCACCTAAAGCATTGAATAACGGCCTTCGAGAGCGCGCCTCAGGGTGACCTCATCCGTATATTCGAGATCTCCTCCCACGGGAACGCCGTTTGCGATCCTGGTGGCCTTAACTCCGAGAGGCACTATGAGCTTTGCGATGTACATTGCGGTGGCCTCGCCCTCAACCGTTGGGTTCGTGGCGAGGATCACTTCGCTTATCTCAGAGTTGTTTATCCTTGCAAGGAGATCCTTGATTGTCAGCTTGTCAGGCGTGACGCCCCGCATCGGCGAGATGGTACCGTGAAGAACATGGTACACGCCCCGGAACTGTCGGGTCTTCTCTATAGCCATGACGGCCTTGGGGTCCTCCACCACGCATACGGTGGTGTGGTCCCTTTCATCATTTCCGCAGATGTCGCATACATCTCCCGTGGATATGTTGCAGCAGACGGTGCATCTCTTTATTTCCGTTTTGGCCTTTATGATGGCTTCCGCGAATTCCAGAGCGTCCGCTTCAGGCAGGCTGATTATGTTGTGGGCATATCTTTCAGCCGTTTTCCTGCCCACCCCGTCCAGTCTCCTGAACATGTCGGTCAGTCTTTCAATTGGTTCGAGATTGTCGCTCATGGTCAAATCAGAACATACCCGGGAGCCCGCCGAGATTGAGGCTGCCGGTGATCTTGTTCATCTCCTCGTTGTTCGTGTCGTTGACTTTCGTTATGGCTTCGTTTACGGCTGCCACGAGAATGTCGGACAGGGTTTCGATATCGTCGGGATCCACGATGTCCGGCGCGATGTCGATGGACTGCACCTGAAGCTGGCCGTTGATCTTTACGGTGACAACGCCGCCGCCGGCCTTCACTTCATATTCGCGGCTGTCCAGATCTTCGCGGAGCGCCGCCATGTCTTCCTGCATCTTCTGTGCCTGCTTGAGCATCCCCTGCATGTTTGACGGTCCGCCGCCTACGCCTTTTGGAAGTTTGACTTTCATCTATATTTACCTCGTATGTAATGTATTCCTTCTGTCAGCCCAGCAGGTCGTCTATGCCGAGCTGGGACTGGTTAGTATCCTCGACTCTGAACTCGAGATCAGCTCCCGGATCCGCCACTCCTGTGACTATCAGGGCCGATTTGATTATATCCGAATTCACGTCGGGTTTCAACAACGTAAGGGTGAATTTGCTTGCCCCCACGGCGATATGCTTTCTGTCATCGGAGACGTATACACGGCACTGTTCCAGAGGCCCGATCAGGGATCTGCGGGATTCGCTGATCCTTTCGAGGGCTTCGGAAATATCGGCAGGTCCGCCGGAGAAGGAAGGTTTCTTTTCCGTGCTGTCCGGAGCTGCCTGTTCGGACGTTTCAGCTGTATCAGCCGGCGCCGTTTCCCTTACCGGTCCCTGAGCCAAGGAAACTTCATCCGGAGTTTCTACTGCTGGTGCGGTTTTTTTCTCTTCAGGCGGGAGCAGGGAGACGTCTGCCGCTGGAGAGGTGCTGCCTGCCGAGATGAGTGAGAGTTTGACTTCGAGTTCCGATATCCTTGATAGAAGAGCCGGAGAAGAGGTGTCGAGGTTCCTGTCAGCCATCCTCAGGAGAGTGGTCTCGGCTGTTATCCTTTTGGTCGCGGGCAGTCTTGCCATCTCCCGCAGCGCTTCGTCCATCAGCCCCATGTGATATGTCAGGACCTCAGGAGTGAATCTTCTCGAAGCGTCAGCCAGGAGCCTCATTTCAGGCTCGGTAAGGTCGAGATAGTCGTTCCTCTCGCTTTCGGGCAGGTATTTGAATACCATCATGTCACGCCAGAAGCCGCAGAGTTCCGACCAGTATACAGCTATGTCCTTTGAGGAGGACTCTATGTTGTGGATCATCCTGAAGATCCCCGTCGGATCGTTCCTCGACACGCTGTAAGCTGTCTTGTAAAGCTGCTCGATGCCGGCCAGCCCCAGGGTCCTGATGACAAGTTCCTTCGTTACTTTCACACCGCCGGCGGAGCACAGTTCGAACGTGGATATGGCGTCTCTCATTCCGCCCTGCGCCTGTTTAGCAATGGACACGGCGGCTTCGCGTTCCAGTTCCAGTCCTTCGGATCCCGCTATGGACATCAGCCTGTCTGCTATGACGTCTGTCTTGATCCTTCTGAAGTCGAATCTCTGGCAACGGGATATTATGGTGGCGAGAAGCTTGTGCAGCTCCGTCGTCGCGAGGATGAACACCACATGTTCCGGTGGCTCCTCGAGAGTCTTCAGCAGCGCGTTGAAGGCGCTGGTGGATAGCATGTGCACCTCGTCGATTATATACACTTTCTTTTTCAGGTGGGCGGGGGTATAGTTGACTTCATCCCGGATCTCACGGATGTATTCGACGCCGTTGTTGGACGCAGCGTCCATCTCGATCACGTCGGTGGTCCGTCCTTCGTCTATGGCTATGCATGAAGGGCATTTTCCGCAGGGATCCCCGTTCTTCGGATCTTCACAGTTTATGGCCTTGGCGAGGATCTTGGCGCAGGTGGTCTTGCCTGTGCCCCGGGGACCGCAGAAGAGATACGCGTGGGAGAACTTGCCGTTCTCGGACTCCCACTTTAGGACAGACGTGATATGATCCTGGCCGCACACGTCTTCGAATGTGCGGGGCCTGTATTTCCTGTATAAAGCCTGATGCATATATCCCTCCCGTAAGACTCTAAAAAAAATAGCTCGCGAATCAAGACCATACACCCGAAATTCGAACCGCATCCACGCACGACACCATGGTTTCCTGCTCGGGACAGGCTACCCTGCGGCGCATCGACTAAACTGCTTAATGCTGCTTGGTTCCCCACCTGACATGGTTCACAGCCGCCAATCGCGCAAGACCCGTCCGTCATCACATTCCATATGGCTCAGACTACGCAAATTCGGCCCTCGATCGGGAATCCACCCTCGCTGTAGCGGACTTCGAGTACAGGGACCCGCTGCTCCCCCGGCTGGTATGGCCTTGATTCACGAGTTATCTACCTTACCAATTATACCATAGCGCCGCGGTCTGTGCAATAACTTTCCTTCTTTGGAAGCGCCTGCTGCCGGAAAATGTTGTCCTGAAGCGCCGATTGTAGTATAATCGGAACAGAATGACAGACAAGGGAGCAAGTGAACTACCCCGACTTATAGAAGTCGGAGCTTCCTGCTTCAACCATTACTGCACTTGAAGCAATAACATTGCGCCAAATGTCTTACATAATGTCCACAGGCGTATTTGTTCGGGCTATTCCATCCCTACAATTTGTGACAGATGTGTTGTTTTATGCCTGCTCCTTCAGGATCCTTAATCCTTCGTGCAGGATGTTTATTGCCGCATTTACATCTCTGTTGTGATGCTCATGGCAACACGGGCATTCCCATTCCCGTACGCTGAGATCCCTGACGGATTCATTCCGATATCCGCAATTGTGACAGATCTGGCTGCTCGGGAACCATTTGCCAACTTTCACGAAGTATTTGTTTCTGTCTTCAAGCTTGTACTCGAGAAGTCTCAGAAACATTCCGTAACCATTGTCGAGAGTCGCCTTACCGTTACCGAACCCCTTGTTGGCCATAGCCCTCATATTCAGACTTTCTACACATACTACATCATACCGGTTGGCTATCCCTGCAGACAGTTTGTGAAGATTGTCAAGACGCTGGTTAGCTATGTGCCTGTGTATCTTGTTGACTTTCTTTAATTGTTTGAGATAGTTTTTTGATTTGCCTGTACCTCTTTTCGAACCGACCTTTCTGGATAGCTTACGCTGTTCCTTGGCAAGCTTTTTCTGGCTTTCTCTGAAGAATCTGTGATTGCTGCCCTCGTTCCCGTTTGAATCAATATACAAACAGTCTGAAGCATAATCGAGGCCTACGGCATTGCTGGTTTTCGGAACATATTCGCAGGCATCTTTCTCATATGAGAACAGCACAGATACATAATGCGTACCGTCCGGCTCCCTTGAAACAGTAGCAGATTTAAGAACCCAGCCATCTTCGGGCATTCTGTGTATCACGGCTTTTATGATGCCTATCTTGGGCAACCTTACGCCATTACCGATAATGTCTACTGTGCCGTTTTGATTATTTGTCGTATATGACTGTCTGCCTTGCTTCTTGGACTTGAATTTTGGGAATTTGCAGTTCTTCCTGTAAAAATTTCTCAGTGCTTCTTCAAGATCAAGCTGTTTGTTCGCAAGTGCAAGACTGTCCACTTCCTTCAGAAACGGATATTCTTCCTTGTATTTGGCCGGTGTCACCCGAACAAACTTCTTTTCGGCCTCATACGATCTTATCTTGTCTTCCAGCATAAGATTGTACACTTTCCGACAGCAGCCGAAGGTCTTTGAAATCAGCTCGGCTTGTTCCGGGGTTGGATATATTCTGTACTTAATCGCCCTTTGTTCCATCTTTCTTACCCTGAGACTGTATATACTGCTCTATCGTTTCCACAGTAGCACCGCCCGTGCTGAGCAGGCAGAAACTCTGCGACCAGAACATTTCCTTCCAAAGCGATTTGCGTATCTGGGGAAATTCTTTCTTTATGAGTCTGCTGCTGGCTGATTTGTAAGCATTTATGAATTTGCTGATTTCTGTATTGGGATGTCCTTTGAAAAGAATGTGCACATGATCGCTCTCGTTGTTCCATTCTTCAACGGTAATATTATAGTTTAGTGCTATATACTCAAAGATCTCCCTCAATCGGCCTGAAATCTTTTTCGTAATGACTTTCTTGCGGTATTTGGTACACAGGATAAGGTGATAGTGGAGCAGAAAGACTGAATGCTGATTTGTATCGAATTTCACTTATTATTCACTCTCTTTCTCTTCTAATACTGAATTATCTTACACACATTATTCCACTATTCCAAAATATTACAACAGAAAGGCGCCGTGTACAACGCAATTCATCCCGCCACTTAAGAAGTGGGGGACTTCTTGCTCACGGCTTGTTAAAACGGAAAACACTAGAAGCTGACATCTGCTTTCCGAGCATCCGCACGTGTTCTATTTCCCGTATGAGATGGTTTGGACAAGCTCGTATGCCTGCTTTATGACCGTCTTGAGACTGCCGACTTTATCGCAGTCTCCGACGAAGTACACTTCAGGTTTCCGGATTTTTCGCAGCTCGTCTGTCTCGAATCGTTTGTCCGGACTGTAGCCCACGGACATTATCACCGTATCCGCCGGAATGCTCTTGCTGCCTTCAGGAGTCCTGATCACTACGCTGGTTTCTGTGATGGATTCCGCCTCTGAGTTCAGGTAGGCAGGAACATTATGATACCGAAGGAGCTCCCGCAGCATCGTCGAGTTGGCCATGCATATCCCTTTCGCGCCGACAAGATCACCTGTCATTTCCACGACTGAAGGATGTTTTCCCTGCAGTGCCAGCTCGTAGGCTATCTCACAGCCCGTAAGCCCTCCGCCAATTATGACTACGTTGTCTCCCACAGATGCGAACCCGTTAAGATAGTCCGCAGCCGTCACCGCACGCTCTGCTCCCGGGATATGCAGCGTACGCGCGTGAGCGCCGATTGCCACGACAACGATATCTGCGTCAAGCGTCCCGATGTCTTCAATCTCCGTATTGAAATGTATGACGGTCTCGGTGGATCTCAGCTTTCTTTCGTACCACGCAAGAAGATCCCTGTCCTTTTCCTTGAATGACATAGCCGCAGCCGCGTTGAAGACCCCGCCAAGCCTGCCTGTCTTTTCATAAAGATTCACTTTGTGTCCCCGGAGAGACGCCTGTATGGCCACTTCCATACCTGCAATCCCGCCGCCTATGATGGCGATCTTTCCGGGGTGTTCCGCCGGAGCCTTCGAGTATTTCGTCTCATTGTTGGTCCACGGATTAAGGACGCAGCGGCCCATCTCGATGTGGAAGGCATCTATATCCGTCCCCTTTCCGTTCAGCCCGTTGAACGGCAGACATGCACCGTGGCACGCTATGCACGGACGTATCTCATCCATGCGGCCTTCCATTATCTTCGTTATGTATTCCGGATCGCACAGCAGCTGGCGGCCTACCCCCATCGCGTCTATCTTTCCGGCAGCGATGGATACGGCAGCAGCACCGGGCTGCAGACGGCCCGCGCATACGACGGGCTTTGTGGTGAATCTCTTTATATGCTCGACATATGACAGATTCATGTTCAGCGGAGCGTATACCGGAGGATGCGCCCAGAACCACGCGTCGTACGTTCCGTTGTCGCAGTTGAACATGTCGTATCCGGCCTCTTCCAGGATCCGCACGGCCTGTTCGGATTCTTCCATGGACCGTCCGGCCTCGTCGAAGATCTCCCCGGGTACCGCTCCGGAGTTGAATCCCTTTGTCATGGAGCATACCGAATAACGCAGCGAGACCGGGTAGTCCTCTCCGCACACCTTCTTGATCTCCTTTACGATCTCGCAGGCAAAGCGGAGACGGTTCTCCAGATTGCCGCCATATTCGTCGGTCCGATGATTGGTATACTTCATGGTGAACTGATCGAGCAGATATCCTTCGTGTACGGCATGGATCTCGACACCGTCCACTCCGATCTCTTTACAGCGCTTTGCGGTCTGGCCGAACGCATATACGAACCTGCTTATCATTTCAGACGTGAAGAGATCCATCTTCACATCAGGATCCCATACGTTCGGCTCGTCGGGATCAGGCGCGGTCCACCACCATTTGGTCATCAGAAGTTTTGAGGATACTGATTTGAGAAAGCCCTTCCTGACAAAAGGCTTGAGCAAAGGAGGGAGTATCATCGAACGCCCTGATCCTGCGCTCAGCTGGAAGAAAATCTTTGCTCCGCTCTGATGTATATCGTCCACCACCGGCCTGGCCTGTTCGAACACCTCGGGGTGTTTGTATGCCCACTTCTCCCCTATCACGCTGATCAGCGGGATCAGCCCCGGTATGAACAGTCCGATATTGTTGTCCTTGCGGTCCCTGTAGAATTCTCCGATACCTTTTACAAATCCGGTCTTGGCTTCCCACTGGATCATATTCGTGCCTTCCATCGGAAGCATGACAACACGGTTCTTTATCTCTACGTTCCCGACTTTCCACGGAGTAAACAACGGCTCATATTTCGGATCCATAAGAATCTCCCTTACTCAATATATAGTTTATTCGGATCAAGAATGTAACTTCATCTATAGTATAAAGATATAGTACAAATATTTGAAGTTGCTGTCAATCCGTTTTTCACAAATAATCAGACATGACAAGGATCGATATTTCACAAGTTTCTGAACATCTACGGAAAAGAAATACCCGGCAGAAAAATCTCTCTGCCGGGCAATATTGCTGTTTGAACTTAAATACTAGTCTTTATACTGTTGTCTTTTGCTTCCTCTGGCGGAATCGTTAAGCTCATCCCGCTATCAGTTCTTCTTTTCACGGATGGCTGCCTGTCCAATATTGCTAATGGAGATGATTTTTTACTGTTCTTAAGTTCATTCAAACCGTATATTCTGCCCATATGTAAAGGCTGTGGAGCCTCTTCTGCCCCATCAGTATTGATGTTCACTATAGCGTGTTTCTTATTTCCTTCCACAACAACATCTAGTGCAGTTTCATTTTCACCGTCCAGATTCATATACCATCTGTTATGAAATGACCGTTGTCAACGGCCTTTTAACCTGATTTACAAATTGTTTACAAAGGCGAGGATCTTTCAAAGAAACCCTGATCAACAGTTTCCGGCATTGGCCACTCTGTTATTCGTGGATTGGTTACCCCAGGCTAATGGTTCTGCCGTGAACTTTGCTATCTAATATCGTGAATCATTCGAATGAATGTCAACATAGACGGTTCGCAAATAGTTCGAACCTGAATCTTATCAGGATTCCTTCGGAAAATCCTCACCTCTGCATGAGATAATAGGCTGAAGTTGTATTTGGGTATGACACTACTGTGTACTATAGGTTAGCATAGCAATGTGTGAGTTTGTTATGATACATCGGTATTGTCCGTCATCATTCCCCATATAAAACATGCCAACTCCCTCGCTATAGCCGCCTTTGCAACATTGTTTTTCTTCCCCTGTCGAATCATGTGATAAAATTTTCTGCGTAACCGTTCATTGGCCTTGTCTGCGTATACTATGACTGACGGTGGATTATCTTTTTGACGGGCTTTCAGCGCTTTTGACTTGTAACCTATATGGCCTCTGCCATATCTTTGCGCCGCTTCTATCAGCAACCTGCGTATATGAGAGTTACCTGCCTTGGTGATTCCGGACATGATCTGCTTCTCCCCGCTGGAGTTTTCACTGGGTACAAGCCCGAGAAATGCAGAATATTTTTCTGCTGAAGGAAACCGTTCGAAATCACCGGTCTCAACAATAATTCCCATGGCAGTATGAGTCTTGATACCGATAAAGCAACTGAGCTTCTGTACTTTTTCCTTGTATGATGGCAGAGAAGCCAGCTCTTCTATTCTGTTGTCAAACCGCTCTATCTTGTCAGTAAGCTGTACCAGAGTAAGAATATACTCATCAAGAGTTTCACGGAGCATGGCTGGCATCGCAACAGTCTTGAGCCACGTCATGTGGGCTGCTGTCCAGTTATTCCCACTGAACTGATACCCGTTATGCAGGCAGAAGGCCAGAATCTGCTGTTTGGCCTTTTTATGCTGAAGTTTGTGATCATCGCGCATTCGGATATATTCTTTTATCTGATTGTCTTGTTCGGACGGTACATATACGGCTTTATACGTTCCGTATGCGAGGCACTTTGCAATCCGTTCTGCATCTCTCTTATCGTTCTTTCTCTTCTTGGCGTCGGTTGATACAGCCATTGTGGTTGGAGCCAGTATCACACATTTAACACCAGCCTTTGTCAGGTTGCTGTATAGACTGTAACCCAAACATCCGGCTTCGTATCCGCATACGAAATCCACTTCATCTTCCGGATAGTGTTCACGAATCGTCTGAAGATAAGCGAGAATGAGTTTGTAATCAGGTTCTATCTTTACCTGATATGCTATTCTTTCATCAAGTATTCCGGTTTCAGTATTTACCTGGAAAGAAAAAGTGCAAAGTGTGTAATTTGTGCTATGGACATCCATCCCGACATAGAGTATAATTGACATTGTAATGACCTCCCTTTGTATGTGGTAATTCTTGGTAATTTTGGGTTTTGCTATCAAAATTATACAAGTAAATCCACGGTGTTGCAATGCCGGAGGTCATTTCATATTATCTAAATTTCCATTTTCCATCCGGAACAATTCGACTCACCAGATTCCTAATGATTTCCTCCTGATCTCCATTTGGATCCGTAATCCGATTAAGAGTCTCCATTATCTTATCCCAACAGATATCAGGTTTACCCTTTACATCTTCGCTTTCCTCTTTTGCAATTTTGTAGTCCAAAAACATACGTGGTTAAATCGCGATTCATACCTGCTTCAAGCAATTATTATAAATAGCACTTCAGCAAAATCCGGAGATGAAATAGAGCTAAGTATTAGGCTTGAATGTTCTGTACCTGTTTCGACAATTGGTCTCAGTCTGGTGTATGACGAGAGCATCTTGGAGTTTTTGGGCTATACAAATTTTGGGGAAATGGTCGAGAACCCGAAAAATTCGGAAATTGAGATGAAATGCATTCGAAGCAGAATTGAAACCTAGTCATTTTTTTAACAACAAACCGGCGTCAATCTGCCTGCGCTATATCTCAACTTGTCATTGGTTTGAGCATTAATTTTTCTCCTCAGCTCTCCGTCTCAGGTCGGTTTCCCAGGTGACTATAAGGCTCGTAAATGTCTCTTCCGACGGTATTATCCCATCCGTCTTATACTGTCTGGCAGCGTCTCTGATCCAGTCTATCGGAATGTAGTCATCAGGAGAAATGGCCTGAGCAGCTCCGCTTTCATCTGTTAATCCGCACACCTGTCCGGATGCTGCAGCAGCGCCTCTTGCCAAGTTCCAGAAAGTGATCACAAGGGAAGACCACACAGCCGATCCTTCATTGCCGCTCATCATACGGTGGCTGACAGTGTCCCTGATCCATGCGACGGGAATGTACTCCGCCGGTCTCGGGCCTGTGAAATACTCATCCTTCTGATACGGAAGCCGAGCGTCTGTTTCGTCCGAACCGGTAAGGGAAGTTCTTTTCGCGATCTCTTCGAGCCTTTCCTTCTGGAGCCTTATCTCTTCTTCGGCGTACATCCTCCGCACATCGTTTTCTAGATCCTGACGTTCTCTTGTCTGCCTTGCAGCCTCTTCGTTCTTTTCCCGGATCTGACGTTCCTTCTGAACATTCTTACGTGCGAAAATAACTACAAGCACGATTCCGGCGATAATGAGCATTGAAACGAGTGCGAATACAATGGTGCCGATAATCAACGGGCCCGTGCTGAATGCAAAATATGACATCTCAATACCTCCACATACGGTTGACAAAGACGGAAATTATCTGTCCGTTTCTCAATAGAATTATATCATCTGCAAGGCTTCTGTTCAATATATACAGAGAAAGGGAGCTGCGGTTGTATATATTCACGATTTAACAACTATATATATGTTTTAATACATTATATGTCGAAAACGGGGAAATGATGTGGTATAACCCATCTTGGGTTTTTATTAGCTTTTCAAATAAAACAGTCTGTCAAAACGTGTCTAAAGTTGCAGGTAAATTGTTATGAAAATGAACTATTTTGACTGACATACAGCAGTGAGTGTAGCTATCGCCTCCTTTTTTGGTGTTTCTTGAGAGAAAACCAGAAGTGTAAATTGACATTTTTCAGTTAAAAAATTATCCTCTGTGGAAAAGAAATACCCGGCAGAAATCTCTCTCTACCGGGTAATAATTTTGTTTTTTAGGGTTTTTTGGGGCGGTTTTCAGATAAAAACCTCTATTTCAAGCGTTTTATACTGCTTTGGCCTCAAATATTGACCCTTGGACCGTCTATAGGCTCTTGCTTCTTCGAATGGTATCGTGAAGCTGAACCAAATATTAGTCCTCCCTTCCACGGATGGCTGCCTGTGCCGCAGCGAGACGTGCGATCGGTACTCTGAACGGTGAGCATGATACGTAGTCGAGTCCAATGGTGTGGCAAAACTCAACGGATGTGGGATCTCCGCCGTGCTCGCCGCAGATACCTACATGGAGTTTCGGATTTGCGGGTTTGCCAAGGGAAATGGCCATTTTCATGAGCTTGCCTACGCCGACCTGGTCGAGTTTTGCAAACGGGTCGTTCTCAAGGATCTTGGCGTCATAGTATGCGCCAAGGAACTTGCCTGCATCGTCACGGGAGAATCCGTATGTCATTTGTGTGAGGTCGTTGGTTCCGAAGCAGAAGAAGTCAGCTTCCTTTGCAATGTCGTCTGCCGTAAGAGCGGCACGCGGGATCTCGATCATCGTTCCGACTTCATATTCGAGCTCGGCGCCTGCCTTTGCTATCTCGGCATCAGCTGTCTCAACAACGAACTTCTTGACGTACTTAAGCTCTTTGACTTCGCCGACCAGCGGGATCATGATCTCGGGCTTCACGTTCCAGTCCGGATGAGCCTTCTTCACGTTGATAGCCGCACGGATGACAGCGGCTGTCTGCATCTTCGCGATCTCGGGATATGTAACTGCAAGGCGGCATCCGCGATGACCCATCATGGGGTTGAACTCATGGAGAGAAGAGATGATGTTCTTGATCGTCTCCACGCTCTTGCCCTGTGCGTTTGCGAGAGCTTCGATATCAGCTTCCTCGGTGGGAACGAACTCATGAAGCGGCGGATCCAGGAACCTGATGCAGACCGGTGTACCTTCGAGAGCCTCATAGAGAGCCTCAAAGTCGGACTGCTGCATCGGGAGGATCTTTGCAAGCGCTTTTTCTCTCTCTTCAACGGTCTCGGAACAGATCATTTCACGGAATGCATCTATTCTGCCGTCGCCGAAGAACATATGCTCTGTACGGCAGAGGCCTATTCCTTCTGCGCCGAGCTCACGTGCCTTCTTTGCGTCTCTCGGTGTGTCGGCGTTGGTGCGGACCTTGAGTCTTCTGAACTTGTCGGCCCATGCCATGATCCTTCCGAACTCACCTGCGATGGAAGCATCCACTGTGGGGATGATTCCCTCGTAGATGTTACCGGTGGAACCGTCTATCGAAATGAAGTCGCCTTCGACGAATGTCTTGCCGGCAAGGACGAATTTCTTGTTTTCTTCATCCATAGCGATGGCTGAGCATCCGGATACGCAGCATGTACCCATGCCACGGGCAACGACTGCTGCATGGGAGGTCATACCGCCGCGTACGGTCAGGATGCCCTGTGCAGCCTTCATGCCTTCGATATCTTCGGGAGAGGTCTCAAGTCTTACGAGAACGACTTTCTCGCCTCTTGCTGCCCATTCTTTCGCGTCAGCTGCGGTGAACACGATCTTGCCGCAGGCTGCTCCGGGAGATGCCGGAAGAGCTTTCCCGATGGGTTCAGCTGCCTTCAGGGCTTTCGTGTCGAACTGTGGGTGAAGAAGGGTATCAAGGTTTCTGGGGTCTATCATGAGGACAGCCTCTTCCTCTGTCTTCATTCCCTCGTCCACCAGATCACATGCGATCTTGAGGGCTGCCTGAGCAGTTCTCTTTCCGTTTCTGCACTGGAGCATGTAGAGTTTCTTGTTTTCTACGGTGAACTCCATATCCTGCATGTCATGATAATGCTTTTCGAGGATGTCGCAGACCTTGATGAATTCCGCATAAGCTTCGGGGAACAGTTCTTCCATCTGGGAGATCGGCATAGGTGTTCTTACGCCTGCCACCACGTCTTCGCCCTGCGCATTGGTAAGGAACTCGCCCATGAGTTTCTTTTCGCCTGTAGCGGGGTCTCTCGTGAAGGCAACGCCCGTACCGGATTCGTCATTGAGGTTACCGAACACCATGGGCATTACGTTGACTGCGGTGCCCCATGAATACGGGATATCGTTGTCTCTGCGGTATACGTTCGCACGAGGGTTGTCCCATGAACGGAACACAGCCTCTATGGCAAGCTTCAGCTGCTCTACGGGGTCTGCGGGGAAGTCTTTCCCGAGTTTCTCTCTGTATTCTGCCTTGAACTGGCCTGCAAGCTTTTTGAGGTCGGCTGCGTTGAGTTCGACATCGTACTTAACGCCCTTTTCTTCCTTCATCTTGTCGATAAGCTGTTCAAAGTACTTCTTTCCGACTTCCATAACGACATCAGAGAACATCTGGATGAAACGTCTGTAGGAGTCGTATACGAATCTTTCGAATTTGGGATCAGGGTTTCCTGCGATCATGGCAGCGACCACATCGTCGTTGAGACCGAGGTTGAGGATCGTATCCATCATGCCCGGCATGGACGCTCTCGCGCCGGAACGGACGGAAACCAGCAGCGGGTTCTTCATATCCCCGAATTTCTTGCCGTTGATCTCTTCCATCTTCTTGACGTACTCCATGACCTCAGCCATGATGTCGTCATTGATCTTTCTGCCGTCTTCGTAATACTGTGTGCAGGCTTCCGTTGTGATGGTGAAGCCCTGCGGAACGGGAAGACCGATCTTGGTCATCTCCGCCAGATTCGCACCCTTACCTCCGAGGAGCTCACGCATGGTAGCGTCGCCTTCAGAAAACAAGTAAACGTACTTCTTGCTCATTAGGATTTTACCTCCGAAAAAATTATATGTAATGTTTTTGCTTATACGACAGTTCATCTTACATACAGCATTCTGCTGATGTGCGGACTGCGACCAGCACAAAGGATATTATACCATAGCTCCCTGAAAATATCTACTGCATTTCCCGTTATTTTTGGGAATTTGACCCTCCTGGCGGCCGAATTTCTGCTCATATTCCGCCGGGGTCCCGCGGCAGCCCGTCATATTTGACGAATTTTTAGCTTTGTGCTAAAATTCCAGTCAGAGATCATATTGCCGGACGCCGTGTCCCGGCCCGAAAGAAGACAAAAATGTTCTTTACAATAGATACCAAAAACAGAAAGATTCCTCCGGACCCAGGGGGCGGCAGCGCAGGGATAATGCCTGATGATACCGTGGAAATGTCCCGGGAAGATATCGCCGGACTCGTGAAATCAGCTCAGGCCGGAAACGACGACGCTTTCTCGTCCCTCGTGTTTCTATACGAAAAGTTCGTTTTCAACTCCGCCTGCAGGGTGCTGTCGTCCTCGGGCATGGGCACCTCGGACGCTGAAGACATTGCACAGAACTCTTTCATAAAAGCCTGGCGTTCTCTCGACAGGTTCAGGGGAGACTGCACCTTCTCCACATGGCTGTTCAGAATAACGGTAAACACCGCGAAGGACTATATCAGATCCGAAAAAAGACATCCGACGGTCTCAACCACAAGGACAGACGACGAGACCGATGAAACCGAGGAGTGGGACCTCCCTGTCACATCCGGCGATGAAGTGCCGGAAGACGCCCTGGAAAGAAAGGAAACCGTACTCATGGTCAGAAAGGCCATAGAGAGTCTTCCCAAAGACCAGCGAGACGTGATAGTTCTCCGGGATCTGGACGGCCTCAGCTATCAGGAGATCTCGGACAAGCTGGGAGTGGAGATCGGCACCGTCCGGTCAAGGATCTCCCGAGGGCGGGAAAGGATAAAAAACATTCTCGTCGAGTGGAACTTTTTGTAAGCGGCGGCGTCATACCAACGGAAACAAAAAAGAAAGAAGCTTAAGATGGCAGATTTAGATAACAGAACTTCCCGGAACGACCTGTCGGACCCTGATTACCTCAGGATTCTGGACAGTGCATATCCCAAGCCCTCACCGGATTTTCATGACAACGTGATGGCTGAGATCAAATCATTACGGGAACAGGAAAAGAAAAAGAGGAGACTGACCGTCTCATTCATAAGGTGGGGCAGCCTGGCGGCCTGCCTGGTCCTGCTGGTCGCCGTCGTGTTCACGGTCGTATACCGCGGAGGCGCCGGCAAAGACATGGCAGATTTGGCTTCCCCTGCCGAATTTGAGGCTGAAAGCATCCAAAAGGAGGCAATGCGCGACCAGCAGTATTCACTGACTGAAACGCTCGCCGTGTCAGCTAACGGCGGAATCGAAGCCCACGGTGAAGTTCCCTCCGACACATATTTCGCATCATGCGACTCCGCAGACGAAGGCTGTTTCGATGCTTTCGCCGAATACTCAGAAGAGAAAGACAGAGTTGCTTCCGCAACTCTCAACGCCGTACAGATCGATGACTTCGTCTCTTCCGATTCGGACAGCAGCGACCCGGATATTTCTCTATACATGCTTAACAGTGCTATACTGATGAAGAATTCAAAACAGTATGCCACGACTGTCTCCGGCACCAAGATACCGCAGTCCTCGGATCCCGGTTCTTCATCGGAAAGCGAGGAATACGTCGCGGACAGCAACATGACCTGTGAACAGGAATATGAAGAGCTCCTGGCTTACGCGGTTTCGATGTGGGCCAACTCTTCAAGAGTTATGAATCCCCCGGGAAAATAAGCAAAGAAAAACGGCGGGCAGATTTTGCTTCAGAAGCGAATCGGCCCGCTTTTTCTATGCTCTCTATTTCCTTGCCGGCGCAAACGTAAGCTTGCCCTGGATCACATCGGCCTCCTTCAGGACCGCCGTAAGGTTCGTGCCCAGCTTATACGTCTTCTTCCCAGCCTTCAGAGTCATCATCTTTTCATCGTATACGGCATATCCGAACTCCAGGATCGGTATGAATCCCTCGACTCCCTCACCGGTCTGGACGAAAATGCCGGATTTGATTATGGACGTGACTTTTACGTCAAATTTCTTTCCCACCTTGCTGCTCATGTATCTCGCAACATAGATGTCTGTGATCTTTCTTTCCGCCGCAAGCGCCCTGAGTTCAGCGTCCGAAGCCATTTCCGCCTTTTCAGGAGACGTATCTGAAAAATACCTGATTCTGGGCGTCGCTTCTTCTGCTTTGTACCCTTCGCTGAGCACTGCAGCGGCTTTTTTTCTGCCCCGGATCGCTGCCAGCATCTCGTTCAGCACGGAGTGTACGAACAGGTCCGGATACCTGCGGATCGGAGATGTGAAGTGGCAGTATGTCTCCGCTCCGATACCGAAGTGCGGCAGACATACAGGACTGTACTTTGCCTTCATCATGCTGCGCAGGGCCATGGATGAAACGATGTCTCCGATACCGGCCCTGTCCGCCTGATCCAGTATGTTCTTGTACCAGAACGCCATGCCTTTCGGATCCTTTCCGGGGTCATCGGGAAGGCCTCGGATATCAAGTCCGATGTTGTTCACGAACACGGCAAAATCATGGAGCTTTTCATCCGCCGGGCTGCCGTGTATCCGGTAAATACAGGGAAGGCCCGCTGATTTTAGCGTACATGCGACCGCGATGTTCGCCTGGATCATAAACTGTTCTATGAGTCTTTCTCCCTCTCCGCGATCCCTCTTCGAAACGCCGACCGGTTCGCCGTCTTCGTCCACCTCGATCTCCAGCTCGGAGTCCTCAAGCTCGATGACACCCCGTTTTTCCGCCTGTTCCGCAAAGATGAGGTATAGTTCTTTCATCCCGAGAAGTTCATCATAGACTGAAAGGTATTTCCCGTAAAACTCGCTCTCTGTGCCTTTTTCGAAAATGTCGTTGACTTCGCTGTAGACCCCTCTGACTCTGCTGTTTATTACCGACCTGTATATCCTGGTCCCTAGTCTGTTTCCGCCGCGGTCAAACTCCATCTCGCAGGTTATGGTGTACTTGTCCTCCCCGGCCCCCAGCGAACATGCCCCGTTGGACAGGGTCTCGGGAAGCATGGGTACGACTCTGTCTATAAAGTAAACGCTCGTTCCTCTCCTCCTCGCCTCCGCCTCAACGGGCGATTCGGGGGTAACGTAATGTGAAACGTCCGCGATATGGACGCCGAGGACATATCCCTCTCCTTTTTTCTCAAGCGAGATCGCGTCATCGAGATCCTTTGCCCCGGCCCCGTCTATGGTAAAGATCGGAAGGTCCCTCAGGTCCGTTCTTCCCGAAAAGGATATTTTTTCTCCCGAGACCTTCTCGCAGAAGTCTGTGGTCTCCCGGTCGAATTCCGTGCGGATATTGTTCTCTATGAGCACAGCTGCGTAGGCCGCTTCTTTTGACAGAGTGTTCCCGAGCACCTTCAGGATCCTTCCGCGGGCGGTATTGGTGTAGTAACCTTCGTCAAAAAGATCATCGAACTCATCCGCAAACCTGTCACCGAAGATCGTCTCTTCCTTTTCCCTGAAGAAGTGGTCTGCATTCCCGGCCGGGACCACAGCGACTCTGTCTTTCGGCTTTGCCCCGGTCTCACGGACACTGGATTCCGAGACCTCTATCTCGACTTTGTATTTGCTGTTATCGGGGGTGACATAGTAATCCGGTCCGAGTTTAACAAGCGTCCCCACTATGGTCCCGCAGCCGGCGTCGACTTTTACTATCCTTCCCTCGCATTTTCCGGCCTGCCTGTCAGCCCACGTGACTTTTACTGTCACCCTGTCCCCTGTCATCGCCCCTCTTGTTTCCTGGGGAGGAATGAATATGTCGCTGACTCCGTATTCTGGATCCGGTCTTACGAAGCCGAAACCTTTGCTGTTGTATGAAAACTCCCCCGTCAGCTTGTCTCCCGCCGCGGCGGTCCTGCGCTGCGCCAGACTGTCCAGCTGCTTCTCGCTTTCGGACTTCTTTTTCTGCCGGTCGATAATCTTCTGGGCCGCTTTCTGCTTATTGCCCCGCTGCCTGGACAGTGTCTTCTCGACGCTCTTTTTGCTTCTGCTGCCTGCCATCGGCGTTTTCTCCCTTCTGTGCCGGTCAAAACCCCGGAACCGCTGTAAAGACGTCAGTACCAGTACAGGGGATAATTATCCCTGAAGTACTGCAGATCGTGCGCGGGATCCAGCATCTTTTCCCAGTAAACGTCATTCCAGTTCTCGTCTGCGAACACTTCCCTTATGCATGCCGAAAGATATTCGGCTTTCAGCAGCATGTTCCTGCCGAACCACTGAGGCAGGAGCCCTTCGGGGAAGGTCGCTATGTACTCAAATATTCTCGCTCTGTCCTCTGACGGATATGTGGTACAGTAACCGTCCACGAAATAGATATCGTCTTCCCTTCCCTCGTACCAGGCCGTGGACAGGTACTCAGCGTCTGAATCAACAGTGCGCCCGTCCTCCTCTGTATAAATGTAACGGTATTCGAATCCGGGAGGGTTCAACTGTTCCCATCTCGCGAAATTCTCCAGACCGTAATATGAAGGATCGTATACCGACATGTTGAAAATGGTATTCTCTATCGCATGGAAGAATTCATGGGCAACTGTCTTTCCCTTGTCGCTCATAAGCGCATTTATGACTATGAGCTCAATCCCGCCGGTCTCCACAGTAAATGCGGACGCATCTCCGATCGAATTCCTGTTCGTCGTATCAGGGATTATTCGCCCCACGAGACATATATCAAATGCCGAATACTGTTCCGCGATATTCCTTATGAAACCTTCGGGGCATCTCTCGAAAAACCCCACCAGAGCATCAAGGGTCTCCGATATCTTCGTCTCTTCTGAGCACGGCAGCACCGCATAGCCGTTGAGATACCTGACAGCGTCTTCTCTGAGATAGACCGATATACCGAACTTTTCGTATATCTCTTCCGCTTTTCTGTTGTTTGCGCTTTTTCCGACAGCGCTCTCCTCAGTGAGCAGAGGAGGCCAGCCTTCCGCAGCTTCACCGCCGGTCAGATCCGCGATGAGAATATCGGCACCTGCGCCCTCGTAACCATACTGCAGAAGCACGCATACCCGCTCTCCGACTTCGATGACCGGGTAAATCCCCGTGACCTCTTCTCCGAAGGAAAGGCGGGAAACTTCGGCTCCTGTCTTGGGATCTATAACGGCAAGGCTGTGATCTTCCTCATCGGAACGGATCATGCTCAGATATTTAGAGTCCCCTTTCGGCCATGCCGGATACCAGCTGTCCCTGACATCGCAGTCCGTTGTGTCGAGAATCGTCACCACATGGGGTGTTTCCGGGTTGAACACCTTTATTTCGCCTGAAATGTAGTCCACTGAAACGATGCATCCGCCGCAGGCCATGAATCCCTCAAGGTCTTCCGAAAATGTGATGCACTCGCCTGTGGAGATATCGAGTATGCCTTTCTGCGCCCCGAATGTTTCCGAACTGTAGAAATCCGCAAGCATCTCATCTCCTGAGATATGTCCGCTGATATATACATTGTCTTTCCCGCCCGGGTACCGTATGTCACAGTAGCCGACCTCCACCTGGCCGTCCGCGCCGACTGTTGCCACCCAGGCCCGGCCCGACCTTACGGTCCCGCTCATTACCCTTCCGTTTCCCGCGAAGACCATTTCCCCGGTCACATCTTCAAAAACGCCTTCGTATACCACATTCAGTTCCCTGTCAGTCACCGTCAGCTTTTGGGTGTCGTCCGTCGAGATGACAACGAAACCGTTTGCAAGACAGACTGCGGAAAATCTGAGTCCTCCCGGGACTGTCTCCCCCAGGTCTACAGTTCCCTGAGTGAGGGTCCTGTTTTCAAAATCGATATACGCCAGCCTTATGGAAGTCCCTTCTTCCCTGTAGGCGACCACGCAGCCGTTGTCTGAATTTGTAAGGCCGTGGGGCACAAAGTCAAGCCCTTTCAGCACCTTTACTCTGCCCAGATCCTCGAAGAAATCCTCTTCGGGTATGGATACAACTGCCGGCTCCGTTTCATCCGTGTCCGTATCCGGTTCCTGTGTATCAGTGTCCGACGCCGTATCCGGCTGTACCACCGAGTCGGGAGTGTCTTCGGTTTCATTCTTCGGCCCCGGGTTCACCTCGCTGCAGGATGACAGCAGCATGAGAAATGCCAGCGCCAGAGATATTACAGCTGTCCTCTTTCTCATCGTTCTTTCCTTTTCACTTTGAATTAAGATCTTTCAGATATTCCTCCAGGCACATGCCTGATTCGTGTATCTTGTAAGCGTGGTACCGTCCCACGAACCTGTAATGCCACGGCTCAAACTGTATTCCCGTTATGTCCTCTTTCCCTTCCGGATATCTCAGTATAAAGCCGAATTTCCATGCGTTCTGGTCGAGCCATCTGTATTCATCCGTATCCGCGAATTCGACCGTCAGGGTCCCCGCGTTGTCCATGTCGACAGCAAGCCCCGTCTGGTGCTCGCTGTACCCCGGCCTGGCCGAATAGCGGGAGACCAGCGCTTCAGCAGCAGCCCTTGTCAGAGAGGGACTGGCCGCCATCTCTTTCTGTACATATGACTCAAACAGGTTTGACTGGTACGTATAGTCTCTGTACCCGCTGTCCACCATCATTCCGAAATATCCCGCGCTCCTGAGCTCTGTAAACAGTGCCTCGAGAGACATCATGGCATATTCCCTGAGCTTCACCGTCCCGCTCATGTTTCCGTATGTCACCGTTGCAAGATCGGCTGGTGCGCTTCCGTCGTTTATACGGTTTTCCGAGTTCACCAGGACAAGGAATGCGTCCCGCATGTCTCCCTGCGGGTTCATGTACATCTCATACATGGACAGATCATCCGGAAACCACACGTCAGGGACGTCTATGGTGCCGATGTCGACCTTGAGATCCGATGTATCCACTCCGGTCTTGTCGGCCTGCTCCATCGGATCCGTCCGGGAAAGTCTGAACGAGACCGGAAGGTATACAGTGGTATCTTTCGTGGAAAGCTGCTCGTCCGCGATCCTCGCGACCCTGAGCACAGCCCTGTTTTTGTCATATGATACGGACAGCCCGCTCATATAGTCCCTTATGAAATCGATCGCGACCCACACCTCGTCCCCTTCAAGGAGATTCGGTATCTCCAGCTTGATCTCCTGCCCGTTTACGATCACCCGCTTGCCGTCGGTCAGGAACACGATGTACTCCTCGTCCCCCTGCCCCTCTGAGGTCTTCGCGGGCTCCCCGCGGATGATGAATTTCATCTCCGAGGCGTTCCCGCTCTCAGCCATGCCCAGGTATTCGGACAGGTCATTGAAACAGAAGTAGGCCCCGTCAATGGTGACATGTCCCTCCGCCTTCTGTTTGCGCACCTCTTTGCCCCCGTAGTAGTATGTGATGTCTCCGGAAGTCTTCGGAGCGTCGGGGGTCGAGCAGAAAGCGATGAAGATCACCGTGGCAGCGATCGCTGCGAGAATAAGGAAAATAATCAAAAACACGAGCAATCTTCCGCCTGTGACCCTGAGATTCTCGCGCCTTTTCATCTTTTTCTGTTCTTTTTTTCTCAGGGCGGCCTTTTCTTCGGCTGCCTGTCTCTGCCGCTGGTATTCCCCGTTTGACGGGGAATACCTCTGGCTGTTTCTCCTGTTCTGATCGTTCTGCTGTTTCAAGGCATTACTCCTTTGTTTCTATGACAACGAAGAACGGGCTGTCCGGAGAGTTAAGCATCTTGATCTCCGCGATCCCGTATTCAAATCTGGAAAGAGTGCTGAAATATGCTTCCAGCTCCTTCCCCTCTTCAGCGCCTTCCGGATGGCCGGGGTAGACCGCAACCAGCAGTACCGCGTCCCTGTCGAGCATCGCCAGGGCTTTTTTCACAGCGGGAAGCGTGGTTGCTCTTTTTGTCGTGAGCGTCTTTCTCCCGGCTCCGGGCAGGTATCCGAGATTGAACATCCCCGCCTTGATCTTTTCCTTCACGTATTCGTCGGCCAGATCGTGGGATGCCTTTATCAGTTTCCAGTTTCCGGGGCATCCGGACTGTTTCAGGTTCCTCTCCGTGGAAACAAGGGCGTCTTCCTGTATGTCGAAGGCGTATACCCTTCCGGTCTCCCCCACCGTCTTGCTGAGGAACACCGTGTCATGCCCGTTTCCCATGGTAAAATCCACGGCACAGTCTCCCTCGCCCAGGTGGTCCAGTATGAACTTTTTCTGAAGCGACAGCAGATCCAGCATCAGTCTGCCTCTGCCAGAGCGACTCCCGCGTCATACGCGGCAAGATTGACGTCAAGCGCCTTCTGAGGGACACATGACGCCACCGCGGCTCTCAGGGTCCCGTTATCTATGCCCAGTGCTTTCTGAGCGAGCCCTATCAGAGCCACATTCGACGTCTTGGGATTGCCGACCTTCCTTGCTATGGACTCGGTATCGTATGCTCTGATATCCACCCCGAGTCCCTTTATATTCTCCACTATGTTTTCAGGATACTCGGCAGCTCCCGTGATGACAGGCATGGGATTGATCTGCTGCAGGGACGTGATTATGACTCCGTCCGGTTTCAGGTTGGGCAGCCATCTTGCGGCCTCGAGCAGTTCGAATGATATGATGACGTCGCAGTCTCCCCTGCATATCACGGGAGAGTATACTTCTTCACCGTATCTGACATAGGTCACGACTGATCCGCCCCTCTGGGACATTCCGTGCACTTCCGATACTTTCACGTCGTATCCCTTGTCCATTGCCGCTTTCCCGAGTATCTTCGACGCCAGCAGCGATCCCTGACCGCCAACGCCCACTATCATTATGTTCATATTACTCATATTGAGCACCCCCCTGAGCCTATCGCCGAAACACGGCACATCTGTTCGCACAGACCGCACCCCACGCATATGGATGCGTCGATCCTGGCCTTTTTATCCACCATTGAAATGCACGGGCAGCCGATCTTCATGCAGCTTCTGCACCCGACGCATTTTCCGGTATCCACCTTGAGCGCGGGCTTCCTTACGGCTGTCTTAAGCAGGGCGCAGGGCCTTCTGCATATGATGACCGACGGGCACTCCGCCTTCACCTCTTCTTTGACAATGTCCTCCAGCGCCTTCAGATCCTGAGGATCCACCGCGCGAATATGCTCTCTCGGGACGCCGAGGGATGCGCATATGTCCTCGAGACAGAGGTTTGGCGCCGGATCCCCCATCAGGGTCTTTCCCGTAAGAGGGTTGTCCTGATGGCCCGTCATGCCCGTTATGCTGTTGTCAAGAATAAGGGTCGTGGTATTTCCTCCGTTGTACACAACATTGACGAGGCCGGTGAGTCCGCTGTGCATGAAGGTGGAATCACCTATCACCGATACCCATTTGTCCTCTTCTCCCCTGACCTTGCAGGCTCCGTGGAGCGATGATATGGAAGCGCCCATACAGTAGACCGTATCTATGGCTGACAGAGGCGCCACCGCTCCAAGCGTATAGCAGCCTATGTCGCCGGACACATTGAGCTTCAGCTTTGCCAGAGTATAGAACACGCCCCTGTGGGGACATCCCGGGCAGAGTACCGGAGGCCTCAGCGGTATGGGATCTGCCAGTTCGCAATGTGGTCTCTCATCGCCCAGCAGCCTCTCCCTGAGAAGCTCCTCGGAATACTCCCCGCACATGGGAAGGACTCCGTCCTGCTTTCCTATAACATTGATCCCGAGGGATCTGCAGTGCTCCTCTATGACAGGATCCAGTTCCTCTACCACGATTATCATCTCGTGCTTTGAGGCAAAATCAAGTATAAGCTTTCTCGGCAGCGGATTCAGCATCCCCAGTTTCAGATAAGATGCCGTCTTCCCGTACGCCTCTTTCGAATAGTTCCAGCAGTTACCTGCCGTTATGATCCCCAGCGCCGTTCCGTTTTCCTCCACCGTGTTGAACGGGCAGTCTTCCGCGTACTCGGCAAGAGCCGCCAGATGAGCTTCCACGTCGTAATGTCTGCGCTTGGCGTTCGCGGGCATCATGACATGCTTCGCTGCGTCCTTCACGTATGGTTTTACGGGGATCTCCTCCCTTTCGCCAAGCTCCACCGCAGACCTGCTGTGGCTGACACGGGTGGTAAGCCTGAAGATCACCGGAGTATCAAATCTCTCCGACAGCTCATACGCTGCCTTAGCATAGTCCCTGCATTCCCGGGAATTCGCCGGTTCCAGCATCGGAAGCTTTGCGGCTCTGGCATAATGCCTGCTGTCCTGTTCGTTCTGGGACGAGTGCATCCCGGGGTCGTCCGCCACTCCTATGACCATACCGGCCGAAATGCCGGTATATGCCGTCACAAACAGGGGATCTGCAGCCACGTTCAGGCCCACATGCTTCATCCCGCAGAAGGATCTTCCCCCTCCCACGGCCGCGCCCAGAGCAGCTTCAAGCGCAACCTTTTCGTTCGGTGCCCATTCGCTGTATACTCCGTCATACAGGGCCGTGTTCTCTGTGATCTCGGTACTGGGAGTCCCGGGATAACTTGACACAAACCTGACGCCCGCCTCGTAAAGGCCTCTGGCCGCCGCTTCGTTTCCCAACATCAGTTTTCTCATTGTTCACCCTTGATAAATATGAATTTTCGTCCGGCTTCACTTGTCTGACTTCTGTCTGAATTATACTACAATCCCGCACTCTCCGTCAATGACAGCCAATCGGTACGGGGCGGTCAAAATCCACTAACTTGTGTCGGATTTCGGCTCCGGTTTCCTACAGTTTCCCGATACCCTGAAAGACGGAAAAATCCCCGTGTAAACTTGTCACCCGAGGCAAAGCATGATATAATCCTGGGTGAGCAGTTTATATATCATTGCGGGGAGATTATGAGCAGAATAATAGAGGAGATCCGCTCCTCGGCAGACGAGTTCTCCAGCCTTCCGTTCTGGAGCTGGAACGACCGGCTTGAGCCCGGTGAGCTGAGAAGACAGATACGCGACATGAAGCGTCTCAACATGGGAGGCTTTTTCATGCACGCGAGAGGCGGACTCATCACCGAATACATGTCCGATGAATGGTTCGAATGCATAAACGCGTGCATAGACGAGGCTGAAAAACTCGGGATGCAGGCCTGGGCGTATGATGAAAACGGATGGCCCAGCGGGTTCGGAGGCGGCGCTCTCCTGCAGGATGAAAAGAATTTCGCCACGGCTCTGGAATACAGGTACGGAGGTTTTCCCGCCGCCGGTGACGGGAGCATAGTCTCGGTATATGAGAAAAGGGACGACGGCTCATTCGCCAGGATCACCAGGGACAACGGGCGGGACGACTGTCTTATCCTGTACACGAGAAAAGACGACAGCTACGTCGACACGCTCAACCCTGAGATCGCGGATCTCTTCATAGAAGCGATATACGAAAAATACCGGGAGAGACTGCCGGAAAACGTTTTCGGCAAGGGCAGGCCCATGCCCGGATTCTTTACGGACGAGCCCCAGTACTACAGATGGGGCAATCCCTATTCGGACACACTTCCGGAGGTGTTTGAAAAGACTTACGGTTATCCGATCTTTGACGGCCTTCCTGCCATTTTCTTCGACTTTGACGGCGCGGACAAGTTCAGATATGACTACTACTATCTGATCCACAGGCTGTTCATAAACGGCTTCATCAAAAAGATATATGACTGGTGCGAAAAGAACGGAGTCTGTCTGACAGGCCATGCCGTGGAAGAGACCACCCTCAACTCCCAGATGATGTGCGCCGGCAGCGTAATGCCATTCTATGAATACGAGACGATCCCCGGCATAGATTATCTGGGCAGACAGATCCTGGACGACCTGTCATTCAAACAGCTCGGATCCGCGTGCGCCCAGCTTGGCAAGAAAAAGAGGATCTCGGAGATGTTCGCATGCTGCGGATGGGACGTGAGCCCCACACAGCTCAAGCGCGTCGCCGAGGCTCAGTACGCTTCCGGCATCAACATGATGTGCCAGCACCTGTATCCGTATTCGGAAAGAGGGCAGAGAAAGACAGACTATCCCCTTCACTATTCCGAGCACAACCCGTGGCACGATCATATGGCTGATTTCAACGCATATTTCAGGAATCTCGGGGCCATACTGTCAAGAGGCAAGGAATACGCTCCCATACTGGTCATACACCCGATACACGGGGCGTTCTGTAAATACAGGAAAAACACCGATTCCCTTGATGAGATCGAAAAGCACCTGTTCAGCCTTTCGAGGTTTCTCGGAGAAAATCAGATACCATACCATTACGGCGACGAATGGATGATGCAGCGTATGGCCGAGGTCAGAAACGGCCGGATCCGGGTCGGGCTCTGCGAATATGAAGCTGTAATCGTCCCGTTCACGTACTCGCTTGACAGAAGTACGGCCGACCTTCTTCGCCGGTTCTCCGGAGAGGGCGGAAAGATATTTCTGTACCGGGGCATCCCACAGTACATCGACGGAAAGGACGCCGGCTGTGACCTTGATTTTCTGAGATCAAACATCAGCGAATCGGATCTTCTGGGAATGAGAGACGCGGTCATATCCTGCAACGGCCGGAACATTAAGGCGATCCGCAAGATGACACGCCTCTCAGGCGGTGAAAGGATAGTGTTCATCACCAATACGGGAACTGAGGAATACCCCCGCGTCAGCATCCGCCTTCCCGTGGGGAACTGGTCCGAGATCTCGGTGCCAGACCTGTGTGAAAAGCCGGTACACACCGAGCCCGGGGAAAAAGGTTTCTCGACGGCAGTTCTTTCGTTTGAAGAAGGCGAATCACATGTCCTTGTATGTTCTGACACGGACAAAGCCGCCGGCGAGGCGGAACTGCCGCCGGTATATGACAGTTTCATACCCGTCCCCGACAGGATCAAGCTCGTCTCCTCATCGGAAAACATCCTCACCCTGGATATGCCCGGGTATTCATTTGACGGGGAAAACTACGAAGAGCCCCTGTATATCATGGGAATCCGCGATATGCTCCTGCGCATGAGGCACGAAGGCAGGGTCTGGATCAGGTATGATTTCCGGGCGGAATATGTGCCGCGGGACCTCAGGTTCGTCACCGAACCCGTGTACAGAAGGATCACGGTGAACGGACACGAGCTTTCAGACAGCTGCGGATGGTGGTTCGACCGCTCTTTCAGATGCTTCAATATCGCCGGTCTGGTCCGTCCGGGGACCAACCGGATAGTGATCGAGATCGACCATCACCAGAGCGACTATGTCTATCATGTGCTATATGACGGAGTGTCGGAAGCGCTCAGAAACTGCATAGTCTTCGACTGTGAGATCGAGTCGTCGTATCTCATCGGTAGTTTCGGACTGAGACCCGATGCTCCCTTCACCTCCGGCAGCATGGGGACCCTGCTCTGCGACGGAAACTTCACCATCACGGAAAAGCCGCATGAGATCTCCTCGGAAAACATCGTCGTCTCGGGATATCCGTTCTTCGGCGGATCCGTCACGTCCGGATTTACATACACTTACAGGCCCGGGATGCCCACAGTCCTGAACCTGGACGGCCATCATGCCGTGGCTGAGGTTTCCGTTAACGGAAACAAGGCAGGCACTCTTCTGTGGACAAAAAAACTCGATGTCGGCAGATATCTCCGGGAAGGCGAAAACGAGATCGATATCACAATAATAAACTCCATGAGAAACACGCTGGGGCCGCACCATTACATCGAAGACGAGCTGGAGCTTGTCGGAAGACAGATGTGGACCTTCGAAAACGAATGGAACGGCAGAGAATGCAAAGTCTACAAAAAGCGGTATTCGTTCGTTCCCTTCGGGATCAAGAAATAACTCCTTTACGGAAAGAGGACTTACAATATGAGAAAGAATCTTGTCAAAGCAGTATCATTGCTGCTGCTGGCAGTGCTGGCCATGAGCTCCGCCCTCGCCTGCAGTCAGGACCAGTACCTCCCAAGGAACATGAAGGCTGCCTATACCGATGCAGACGCGTTCCGCTTCTACATCCCGGAAAAATGGAATCTGGATGAAGGGCAGGATTCCGTCAGCGCCTACTACTCCAACTCCGATCCGTCCTCCGTTTCTGTCCTTGCGTGGGAACTGACTCACACAGATGACACCGTAGACACCTGGTGGGAAACAAACGAACAGGACCTGAAGATGGTATTTTCCGATTACGAGCTGATCTCGCAGGAGAACACCACGGTCGACGGCAAGTATGCAAAAAAGTATATTTACACCGCGACCCTCGGGCAGACAAAATTCAAATTCATGCAGGTGGCGTTCGTCAGCTCGGCCGTTGTCTATCTTTTCACCTACACATCAAAGGAAGCCACCTTTGATTCGCATCTCGACGATGTGAACATGATGCTGGAACACTGGGTACTTAAATAAGATGCACTATCTGGATAATTCAGCGACGACAGCCCCCTCCGAAAGAGCGAAAGAAGCTTATGCTAGGGCTCTTGATATCTGGGGCAACCCATCGTCCACATACTCTATCGGCAGAGATGCCCACGCCTTGCTTGAGTCTTCCAGACAGTCTGTCCTGAAAGCCCTGGGCGCAAAACGGAACGGCGGAGACCTGTTGATATTCACTTCAAGCGGAACCGAGGCGAACAATCTGGCTGTAACAGGGTGCGCTCTTTCAAAAACCAGGCGCCCTTCCACTTCCGGACAGCTGGGCACTGTCATAATCGGCCTCGGGGAACATCCTTCTGTGGAAAACCCTGCGATGCAGCTGCAGAAGCGGGGCTTTTCCGTTGTCGGCGTACCGACCGTTTCCGGGGTGCTTGATCTAGATTTTCTGGAGAGGATCCTTATAAACGCAGATTCCCCGGTCATACTGGCCGCGTTCATGCTTGTCAACAACGAGACCGGTGCGCTTTATGACGTCCGTTCAGCATCTTCGCTGGTCAAACGGTATTTCCCGGATGCGAACATTCACTGTGACGCGGTACAGGGATTCATGAAGACAAGGTTCACGCCTTACTCCATAGGAGCCGACACCGTGACTGTAAGTGCCCACAAGATACACGCCCCGAGAGGCGCGGGAGCGCTTTACGTCTCAAAAGAGATCGTCACAAGGAAAAATCTCGTCCCGGTCATTTTCGGCGGCGGACAGGAATCCGGGTTCCGCAGCGGAACAGAGAATCTCTGCGCCACAAGCGCCTTTGCCGAAGCAGCGGAAGAAAGCCTCTCGAACTTTGCCAGGAACTCGGAAAAGGTCTCCGAACTGAGACGGCTGCTTGACGACAGACTCGGAACAGTCTGCCCGGAGATACGCTTCAACAGACCGTCAGGAGATTCCATTGACGGTATCTGCAGCATCATCGTCCCGGGGATCAGAAGCGAGACCATGCTCAATTTCCTCTCCGCAAAGGAGATATTCGTATCGGCAGGCTCCGCCTGCTCAGCCAGATCCAGGAAGAAAAGTGCGGCTCTCGAAGCCTTCGGCACCTCATCTGATGATGCCGATTCCACCCTGAGGGTCAGCCTTTCACACACAAATACGGAAGATGACATCGAAGTACTGGTATCCGCCCTCAGGCAGGGGCTCGACCAGCTGGCAAAGAAATAGGGACAATGCTGTTCAGAGATTATATATGGGATTTCGACGGAACGCTGGTTGACACATATCCGCACGAGTTCGCGATCCTGTGGGATGTAATGAAAAGACATCATATCGATTCGCTCAACGACCCCGAACTCGTATACCGGCAGATGCGCGTCGCATTCCTCTTCATCCACAGGATGCCGGGCATGACCGAAGAGATTTTTGAAGAGTTCAGCGAGATACGAAAAAGTCCGGCAGGGCGGGCGCATGATCCGCAGATAGTCTCCTTCCCGGATTCCGCGACTGTCCTCGGCGCCGTCATAGAGAAAGGCGGCAGAAATTTCCTCTGTACCCACCGGGACGGGGATACTCTTTCCTGGTTCCTCGGCAAAAACGGCCTCGACAGGTATTTCACCGACATACTTGACGCTGACGAGGATTTTCCGATGAAACCAAACCCGGAAGGACTCACTGCTCTCTGCCTTCGCAACTCCATCGACCCTTCAGAAGCGATAATGATAGGCGACAGGATAATAGACGGGCTGACCGGACTGAACGCCGGTATGTCTGCGGCTCTCGTCAACTATCCGGCATTCCTCCCTGACGGACGTTCTCCCGCGGAAGACGCGGCCGCCGGAGGCGTGAAATATATCGCAAACAGTCTTACCGAACTGGCGCGGCTGTTAGAAATTTTGTGATTTTGGGCTATATTGACAACCCGACGCGGCTATACGGGATTTAATTGTGCAGTTTCACCGTTTTTCGTCCTTGCAAACAGCGCATGAAAATGTTATACTTGCTACAGTTAAGATATCATCCGGAGAGTGGACATTTGCTGGTCCACTCTCTTGTTTTGAGAGGTGTTTCATGAAACAGCACAAATCCGTTGCCGACACAGTATGGGATCTCGCAGAACCCGTGGCGGAATCCCTGGGTTATTCCCTCTGGGATGTCGAATACGTGAAGGAAGGATCAGACATGATACTCCGTATCACTATCGACACCGACCGGGAGGATGGCATCACGATTAACGACTGCGAAGCCATGCACCGGGCCATGGATCCGGTCCTGGACGAAGCGGATCCGATAGAAGGCGCATATATGCTGGCCGTCTCCTCTCCGGGAGTCGAGCGGGTACTCACCCGTCCGGATCATTTCTCCAGAATGAGCGGCAGTAACGTAGTGCTGAAGTTCTACTCGGCAGTGGACGGATCAAAAACCCTCCGTGCCAGGCTGATCGGTCTTGATGACGGCTCGGTCGTCGTCAGTGACGGTGAAACAGAACGCAGGTTTCCTCTCAAGTCTGTCGCCAAATGCGAGACCGTTTTCGACTGGTGATCGATTCTTCAGATATCATATATTTTCGAAAGTACACTGAAAGGGATAAATATCATGAACGCACAGCTTTTTGAAGCACTGCAGCTGCTCGAAAAAACAAAAGGGATCCCCGTTGACTACATGATCGGAAAGATAGAGGCCGCTCTGGTCTCAGCATATAAAAAGCAGTTCGGGAACACCAACGTCAGGATCGACATCAATAAAACAAAAAAGGACATGAAAGTATACAGGCGCCGTAATGTCGTTGAGGAAGTCACAGATCCCGATACCGAGATCTCTCTTGAAGACGCGCGCAAACTCAGCAAACGCTACGATATAGGTTCTGTCGTCGAAAACGAGATCAAGCTCAAGGACTTCGGAAGGATCTCTGCCCAGACCGCAAAACAGGTCATAATCCAGGGTATACGCGAAGCCGAAAAGGACAACCTTATCCGCGAATATGAAAAGAAGCGCGAGGAAGTCATCTCCGCGCTGGTGAGCCGCCGCGATGACAACACGGGAGACGTGTGGGTCGACACCGGCACATCCGAAGTCATCCTCCCCAGGTCCGAACAGATCCCGGGAGAAGAGCTTTATGTAGGAGACAGGGTCCGCGTTTTCGTCACAGAAGTAACGAAAAGCACCGACAACACCCCGGTCATAACGATCTCAAGGGTTGCCCCCGCCATGATCAAGCGCATGTTTGAACAGGACATCCCCGAAATAGCGGACGGCCTCGTGATAGTAAAGAACGTATCAAGGGAACCCGGCTCCAGAACGAAGATCTCCGTCTACTCGAGAGATGAAGACGTGGACGCGGTCGGCGCGTGCATCGGCAACAGGGGAACCAGGATCAGCGCCATCGTGGAGGAGCTCCGCGGAGAAAAGATCGACATAATCCAGTACTCAGAGCATCCCGAAGAATACATTGCCGCCGCCCTCTCCCCCGCATCCGTGCTGAATGTGGAATTTGACGGAGAAAGGTCATCCACCGTTATGGTGGCAAGCGACCAGCTTTCTCTCGCCATCGGGAAAGAAGGCCAGAACGTCAGGCTCGCGGCAAAACTCACCGGTTTCAAAATAGATATCAAAGGCACCAAGGAAGCTTAACCGACGCATCAAATCATAAAACGAGAGGGTTTGCATGGCAAACAAACAGAAGAAAACTCAGGAAAAAACAAAGAAGATCCCCGAAAGACGATGCGTAGGCTGTCAGGGAACTTTCCCAAAAAAGGATCTTCTCCGCGTCCTGCGTTCGCCGGAAGGTGAGTTGTCCATAGATTTCACCGGAAAGAAAAACGGACGCGGCGCTTACCTGTGCAAGAAACTCGACTGTTTCAGGAAAGCGCGCAAGTCCGGCGCGATAAAAAGGTCGCTGGACTGCGAGATCTCGGAAGAACTGTATGACGATCTTGAGCATGAGATCAAATACTGCGAGACTCTCGAGTCAGAACAAATCTGAAAGTGTGCGGTTTTCATGGACACTGAAGGAAAAACCAGACTTGAACGGAACATCGGTCTCTGCATGGCAGCAGGCGGCGTGACTGTCGGATTTGACCTGATTCTGAAGGAAGTCAGATCCAAAAACGCAAAGTTCGTCCTGCTCGCCAGTGATGCCTCTCAAAGGACGAAAAAACAGATCACAGATAAATGCAGTTTCTACGGGATCAGATGTTTCCTGCCCGACCTTGCTTCTGGAGATGTTTCAAAGGCAGTCGGCAAACACTGCAGTTGCGTCGCAGCCGCCTTCACAGGCAAGGGGCCCTGGCAGACGGTAATGGACGCGCTCGAAAATCAAGAAAAATGAAGGTATTCTCTCGCTACACTAGAAAGGATGAATCATAGATGGCAGTAAAAACGAACCCTATGTTCAAGATCAGCCAAATAGCAAAGGATCTGGGTCTCAAGGCCAAGGATGTGACTACGAGACTGGATTCTGTCGGCATCCCCGGAAAAGGCTCTTCCGGAACTCTGGAAAATGAAGAGTTCAGTCTGTTCTTCACCGATCTGCTGGGGTCGGCGATAATCAAGGACATAAACGGGTATATCAACGGCACAACGAAGATAATCATGCCCGAAACGCCCGCTCAGGCCGCTGAAAGGGAAAGAAAAGAAGCCGAAGCCAGAGCTCAGAAGGAAAAGGAAGAAAAAGCTAAAGCCGAAGCCGAAGCAAAGGCAAAAGCTGAAGCTGAAGCAAAAGCAAAAGCCGAAGCCGAAGCCAGGGCAAAGAAAGAAGCCGCTGCAAAGGCAGCAAAAGAAGCAGAGGCCAAGGCAAGAGCCGAGATCGCGGCAAGGATCAGAGCTGAAGCAGAGGAAAGGCTCAGAAATCCTTCCCTTAACAACCAGCAGCCTGCAAAGCCCCAGAACCAGAGCCAGCAAGGCGGCAACCGTCAGCCGTACGGCAGCCGTCCCCAGGGTCAGGGATACCAGCAGAATCAGGGCCGTCCCAGTCAGAATCAGCAGAAATCATCCTTCAGCAAACAGCAGCAGAGAACGAATATAAGCGACAGGGCTCCCATCAAACCTCAGCCAAAGCCGGTTATAGAACAGGGAGTCGAAAGGAAAAGGACCGGCGGCGTCAGAGTCATCGACACCCGCACATCTTCGGTCGACCTTTCCAAATACGATGAAAAACTCGACACCTACAGCAACGAGATCGATGACAGCCGTTCCAACAAGCAGAAGCTCAAGAAAAAGAACGACAAGCCCGATGCCCGTCAGGGAGGGAAGAAACCCGACAAAGAACGTCTTGCAATGGATAAACTCCGCAAGGCGAACCTTGAAAAAGCAAAGAAAGCTCCCCTTAAAGTATCCATTCCGGACTCTATTACCGTCGGGGAACTCGCGCAGCGCCTGAAGATCACAGCGGCAGACTGTATGAAGAGACTTATGCTCATGGGCGTCATGGCGGGAGTAAACCAGGAAGTCGATTATGACACCGCTTATCTCGTGGCTGACGAACTTGGAGCCATCGTAACAAAAGAAGTCAAAGTCACGATCGAAGAGCAGCTCTTCAGCGAGGAACCGGAAACCGAGGAAAACCTCGAGATCCGCGCTCCCGTCGTATGCGTAATGGGGCACGTTGACCATGGTAAGACGTCCATTCTGGACGCGATCCGTCACACGAACGTGACATCCGGCGAAGCAGGCGGAATCACACAGCACATCGGCGCGTACAGAGTTTCCGTCAACGGGCGCGAGGTAACGTTCCTTGACACCCCCGGACATGAAGCTTTCACCGCGATGCGCGCAAGAGGCGCTATGGCAACAGACATAGCCATTCTGGTCGTGGCAGGCGATGACGGGATCATGCCTCAGACTGTTGAAGCGATCAACCACGCAAAGGCCGCCGGAGTCGAAATAATCGTTGCGATAAACAAAATGGACAAGCCTCATGCCAATGCGGAACAGGTCAAGACGGAACTAACGAAATATGACCTTGTTCCCGAGGAATGGGGCGGAGATATCATGTGTGTCCCCGTATCCGCACTCACGGGCATGGGACTGAACGATCTGCTCGAGGATATCCTCCTCATAGCTGACGTCAAAGAATACAAGGCTAACCCGCACAAGAGAGCCAAGGGCGTCGTAATAGAGGCCAGACTCGACAAGGGCCGCGGCCCCGTCGCAACAGTACTGGTCCAGGACGGAACCCTGAAAGCGGGAGACATAGTCATCGCAGGAACTTCCGTAGGCCGCGTACGTGCCATGACGGATGACAAAGGCAAGACTCTGAAGACAGCTGGTCCTTCCGTACCTGTGGAGATCACAGGTCTTTCCGAAGTCCCCACGGCAGGTGATGAGTTCAATGCGGTCGCAGACGAAAGAATGGCCCGTGAGCTCACTGAGCAGCGCCGGGCAAAAGCAAAGGAAGATCTGTTCAAACAGAACTCAAAAGTCAATCTGGACGATTTCTTCTCTGCTATGGCTGCCGGCGTGAAAGAACTCAACATCATCGTCAAAGCCGATGTCGGAGGATCTGCCGAAGCCGTCAAATCCTCGCTTGAAAAGCTTTCCAACGATGAGGTTAAAGTCCGCGTGATACACTCTGCAGTAGGCGGGATCACCGAATCAGACGTAATGCTGGCTGCTTCATCTTCGGCAATAATCGTGGGCTTCAATGTCAGACCCGACAAGACCGCTCTCGACTCGGCGGAAAGACAGGGCGTCGACATCAGGACTTACCGCATAATCTACGAATGCATCGAAGAAGTAAAGGCTGCCATGAAAGGTCTGCTTGCTCCTACATACAAGGAAAACCTTCTCGGTCATGCGGAAGTCCGTCAGGCTATCAAAGTGCCTGGCGTCGGTGTCATCGCCGGATCATACATACAGGACGGCAAAGTCACCAGGCAGTCACTTATCCGCATAGTGCGTGACGGCATCGTCATCATGGAGGACAAGATCTCCTCGCTAAGAAGATTCAAGGACGATGTGCGCGAGGTTGCAACCGGCTATGAGTGCGGTATCGGACTCGAAAAATGCACCGACATCCAGGTCGGAGACATACTCGAAGCGTATATCATGGAAGAAGTTGCAAGAGCGTAACACAAACAGAAACAATACAGAGACCCCCCGGTTTCCGTGAAGGATTCCGGGGGTCTTCTTCCTATTTATATACTTTAGATACAGTTTCAGAGCTAGAACTGGAGTTCGACTATCTCGCCGATCTGCGGGCTAAGGCGTTCGCACCCGGTCTCCGTGACGGCTATCGGCTTTTCCCAGCGCAGTCCGAAATCACTGCCCATGGCGAACGTGTCTATCTGGAACGTCATGTTTTTCTGCAGCACGTAGTCTGAATTTGTCTCCATCCACGGCGCTTCGACCTCGATAAGCCCGAGACCGTGGCACGGTCCGTAAAGGTACGCTTTCCCGTATCCCCTGTCCTCGAACATCTTCTTGAAATCCTTCGCGATGTCCATGGCGACTCTGCCGGCGCGAACCTGACCTTCTGTCCACATATGAGCTTCAAGACAGAACTCCACCAGATCCCTCTTCTCTCCGGTCAGTTTTCCCACGGATATCGGCATCCCTATGCTGGGGGAGTATCCGCAGACCTTTGCCGAAAGATTAAGCTGGACGATATCGCCCATCTGGATCTCCCTGTAAGAGGATCTCGATATCGCGTGTTTCGTGCTCTTCTGGCTGAAACAGTACATCGGCAGCCCTTCGTATTCTGCGCCGTGCTCGTAAATAGTCTTCTGGGCTATGCCCACCAGCTGAAGCTCGGTCATCCCGGGCCTTATCGCTCTGATCACTTCCTGCGTGGCAACGTGGGTGATATGAGCAGCTTCTCTTAGGCAAGCTATCTCGTTGTCCGATTTGACGGAACGAAGGTCTACCATTATCTGATCCGCCCTGACGATCTCCGCCTCCGGAAACGCATTCCTTATTCCTTCCATCACAACCACGTTCGTGTCGAGCCATGCGGCGACCCCTATGCGGAGCTTACTTCCGGTCACGCCTATAGCCCTGAACACTTCGTTGAACGTGTTGAACCGGATCTCAGGGTATGCCGGATTCGCACTTTCCCGGTATTCGTGAAGAATAAAGATCTTTTCAATAACTCCGAAATCGGCTGCAAAGATCTGGCTTTCAGGCCCGACCATCAGCGCGCACTCTCCGTTCGCCGCGATTGCGACTCCGCAGCGCTCAAATAGTGGCCAGAAATTCGAAAAATATCTGGTGTTCGCGTAATCCGCTTCACTGCCGTTGACGATCAGCGCGTCCAGCCCCCATTCTCTGACTTTTGCCGCTGCATTCGCCACTCTCATGGCATATTCCTCGCGCGGAATCTGTATTCTTGCCATAGCTTTCTTCCTTCCCCTGCACAGACAGGATATATATTTTCACAGCTTCTCTTCTGCTGCCCGTATTATATCACATGTGCTTCGGTTTGTTCCATACATGTTCCAGAAATCCCCGTTCTGTATTGTAACAATTCCACAAATGAACGGTTTCATGCACCCGCCTGTTAGTGCCTGCATACGAAAATCACGCCGTTGTATTGACAGCAAAACCTCCTGATGATATAATCCGTCCAAACCAGTGAGGAAGAGTAAGTAGCCTCCGGAATATCACCAAAGCGAGCTGTCGGCGGTGTGAGGACAGTGTGATCTACGGATGTGAATGGGCTTCTGAGGGCGATCAGAAAGGCTTTGCCGAGTATGTGAGACGGGAGTGGTTTCCCGTAATCAAAGACCGGCGTATGTTAGTACGCACAGAGCGGACGTTTCAGACGTCAAGCCGGGTGGCACCGCAGGATTCACTTCCTGTCCCAGCATTTAGCGGGGACAGGATTTTTGTTTTGTCCCCGAATCCGCCAAACCCAAAATCATATTTTATGAGAGGTAAACAAAATGAAAAGGATCATCGCACTCGTACTTGTCGCTGTAATGGCACTCTTTGTTGCAGCATGCAACACATCTTCCCCGTCCGAAGGAACAAAAACCTACTCTGTAGGTATCTGTAACTTCGTCGACGATGCATCTCTTAACCAGATCATTGAGAACATCGAAACAAGACTTAAGGAAATCGAAACCGAGAAAGGCGTGAAGTTCGATGTCAAGGTCGACAACTGCAACATGGACGCAGCTGTACTCAACCAGATAATCACAGACTTCTCTGTCAGCGGCGTTGACCTTATGGTCGGTGTCGCGACTCCGGTAGCGATGGCAATGCAGTCAGCCACCGAAGACAGCAGGATCCCCGTGGTGTTCGCCGCTGTATCGGACCCTCTTTCGGCAGGACTGGTGGACAGCCTTGAAAAGCCCGGACACAACCTGACAGGGACTTCTGACTTCCTTGACACCAACGCAGTCATGAACCTCATCCTTGCACTGAATCCGGAGATCAAATCAATCGGCCTTCTTTACAACGTGGGCGAGGACAGTTCCGCCACACCGATTGCCGCCGCAAAGGCCTTCCTTGATGCCAAAGGAATCAAGTACTACGAAAGGACCGGAACGACAGTTGACGAGATTATGCTGGCGGCCCAGGCTCTCGTGGCCGACGGGGTCGAGGCAGTGTTCACTCCCACAGACAACACCGTCATGAAATCAGAGCTTGCGATTTATGAAACGTTTGCAAACGCAAAGATACCTCACTATACCGGCGCGGACAGCTTCGCTCTGAACGGAGCATTCCTCGGGTACGGCGTCGACTATGCGAACCTCGGTGTCGAGACAGCGAACATGATAGCTGAAATCCTGATCGACGGGAAATCCCCCGATTCACTCGCAGTCAAGACATTTGACAACGGAACCGCCACAGTCAACACCGAGATCTGCGAAGCTCTTGGCCTGAAATTCGATGATGTGGCCTCAATATTTGCTCCTTTCTGCACGAAAGTCCAGCCTATAACCACTGCTGAGAATTTCGGAGACCTGAACCAGTAATCACAAATTTTCCGGGGAGGATCAGAAATGCCTCTTTCACCTATCCTAGGTATTGTCCAGACAGCTGCGGAACTGGGGCTCATAAGCTCCATAACGGTCCTTGCGCTGTTTCTGAGTTATTCCATGCTTAATATATGTGACCTTTCCACTGACGGCTGCTTCGCATTGGGCGCAGCCGTCGGTGCCGTGGTCGCCATAGCTTCAGGAAATCCGTTCCTGTCCATACTTGCCGCGATGGCTGCCGGGATCCTGTCCGGGTTCGTCACAGCCTTCCTCCAGACCAGAATGGGCATAAACAGTCTGCTTTCAGGCATTATCGTGAATACAGGCTTGTATTCTATAATAATGCTGATCATGGGCGGACGCCCAACGCTGAACTTGAACAGCGCAGACACCTATTTCACGTTGTTCAAAAAGCTCCTGGAAAACACACCTTTCGCCGGCCTGTATAAAACTCTCGGCGCCCTTGTCGCCGTTGCCCTTGTGATCGTTTTCCTGTCTCTGTTCCTCAGAACAAAACTGGGGCTCGCGATCCGCGCCACCGGAAACAATCCAGCCATGGTCAGATCCAGTTCCATCAACCCCGCTTTCACCACCACGGTCGGACTGTGCATATCAGGATCACTGACTGCTCTTTCCGGATGTCTACTGGCACAGAGCCAGAAATCCGTGAGTGCGGACATAGGCTCCGGACGAGTGACCATCGCCCTGGCCTCTCTTCTTATCGGGGGGATCTTCATAAGTGCCAGAAGAAAGATCCCGTTCCGTGCCGTCGGAGCCGTTCTGGGAGCCATCATTTTCCAGCTGGTATACGCCATTGCGCTTAGATTCAACATGCCGGCATACATGCTTAAACTGGTATCCGCGGTCATCGTAATCATTGCGATTGCAACACCATACCTCAACTCAAAGAGGCCTGACCTCATGAGACGGTTCAGGGCCCGCAGGACAGCGTCCAAAGAAGATGTGTCAGGCAGCGGAGGTGAAGAAAATGCTTAGGATCACCAACATTTCAAAAACCTTCAACCCCGGCACCGTCAATGCAAAGACCGCCCTCTCTCATGTGTCCCTTCACCTTGAAAAAGGGGATTTCGTCTCCATAATCGGCGCAAACGGCGCCGGGAAGAGCACCCTTTTCGGCGCGATTGCAGGGAGCTTTTTCACCGACGAGGGATCCATATTTCTGGATGGTGAAGACATAACCCTTGAACCTGATCATAAAAGGGCAAAGGTCATAGGAAGACTTTTCCAGGATCCCCAGCTCGGCACCGCGCCCTCCATGAGCATCACTGAGAACCTGGCTCTCGCCTCCGGGAGAGGAGGATGGATGTCACGGGTAACAAAAAAGGATATCCAGGATTTTCGGGAAAGGCTCTCCATGCTGAACATGGGGCTGGAAGACAACATGAATCTGCCGGTCGGTCTCCTGTCAGGCGGCCAGCGTCAGGCAGTCACCCTGCTGATGGCGACTTTCACGACGCCGAAGCTTCTTCTCCTCGACGAGCATACCGCTGCCCTCGACCCCGCAACAGCCGAGAAGGTGCTGGAAATTACCGAAAGAATAGTAAGGGAAAACAGCATCACCTGTCTTATGGTCACTCACAACATGCAGACCGCTCTGGACCTGGGCAACAGGACCATAATGATGGACGCGGGAAGGATAATCTATGAGACACAGGGCGAGGAACGGAAACACATGAACGTTTCAGATCTTCTGGTCCTGTTCCACAAAAACTCAGGCAAGGAACTGGATACAGACCGTATCCTGCTTTCCTGATCACAGATAGGCGCAAAAAAACTGCACACATGGTGCAGTTTTTTGTTTTGGGTGATCAGTCTGCTGTAAGGCCGGATCTTTCGATACCCTGTACGATATATCTCTGGCCGAAGAGGTAGAGAATTATAAGCGGTGTTATGATCAGCATACCGCAGGCGTTCTTGATCGCCGCAGTGTAAAGCGCTGAGCCCGCATAGTTCGTATCCAGTGATCTCGGCACCTTGATGATGTCGGGCAAGAGCGTCGGACCCGTGATCGAGTAGAACATGTCTGTATAGAAGTTATCTGTCCACTGCCAGCAGAAGGCGAACATGAACACGGTAATGAGCATCGTTCCGGACAGAGGCAGGATGATCTTGAAGAACGTCTTGAATATGCCTGAACCGTCAAGGTAGGCGGACTCCTCAAGTTCGTCGGGAATTCCCCTGAAGAACTGCCTCAGCATGAAGATGTACAGACCGTTCTTATACGCCAGACCTGTCAGCGACAGGATGTACAGCGGCCAGTTGGTATTCAGCATGTTTATGGGGCTGCCCGTTATCAATTGTATTATTCCGAACACGTCAAAGTACTTGAACTTCGTCGCTATGGACAGCGACAGTGTCGCGTGCGGCACGACCATCGTGAATATCACGAGCAGGAACAGTATCTTGTTGCCCTTGAATTTGAATTTTGCAAACCCGTATGCGATGAAGCAGCACACGAACGTCTGCATCACCGCGCACAGGAAGGACAAGATGAAGGTGTTCCCCAGTGCCACAAAGTAATTGTTGTCGGTAATAATCGCCTTATATGTCGACAATGTCGGATGCTTCGGAATCAGCCTTACCGTCACGTCCACAAGGTCTTCTCTCGTCATGAACGAGGACGAGATCTTGGAGAAGAACGGGAACAGGATTATGTACGATATTCCGAGCAGGAGCAGGAATCTGAACAGGTACCAAACCACTTTTTTAAGTGTGTAGAGGTTCAGGAACTTCGCTTTGAGTCTCTGCAGCAGGGGAGTCCTCTCGAACTCGACCTTGATTCTGTTTTTACTCTCGCGTTTGACTTTCGTTTCAGTCTGTGCGTTGTTCATTTTTCTCTGCCTCCCTTCCCTAGTCTTTTCTCTGATAGAAGACGAACGCGCTGAGCAGCCCGGCCACTATCGCTATTATGAGTATTACTATCAGGAAGTACATCCAGTACATTGCTGAGGCAAGCACGTCACCTCCGGACCTTTCCGTCACCCCCGCTATATACGACATCACTCGGTTATCTCCGGATGTGAAGGAGTCGATTATCGTATATATGGTGTTGACCAGGATCATCGGGCTCACCATCGGAAGAGTGATCTTCCAGAATGTTTCCCACCCTGAGGCACCGTCGATCGAACATGATTCGTAGATCGCAGGTGAGATGGACTGCAGTCCCGAGAGGAATATGAGCATCTGCACACCGCATCTGTTGACTATGTTGAATATGTTGTTGACAAGGCTCACAACATATTCAACGATCTCATTTCCGATCATCATGTTGGAGAACAGCTGCTTTATGTCTATAGCAGATACTATCTCCGCGGCTGTGGATGCTTGCCCCGAGCCGTCGTCGATACCCGTTGAGCTGTCCATGTATGATGACAGGATATTGCTGGAATCGATGTCCGCGATAAGTCCCGTGGTAAGAATGACCGGGATGAAGAATATCGCTCTGAATGCTGCGCGCCCGGCGATCTTCTGGTTGAGGATGATCGCAACGAACAGCGAGAAGATGACGATGGAAGGAATGTCGAGGACCAGCTGCCTTATACCGGACACAAGAGTCGTTACGAACGACGCGTCTACGAACAGCGCGTTCCTGTAATTCTGGAATCCGACGAAATTGAGCTGGTATCCTCCTCCGATGACCAGCCTCATTTCATTGAAACTGAATCTGACGGAGTCAAATATAATAGGAAGATAGATGAGAATGAAGCCCACGACGAACGGCATGACGAACAGCCATCCTGCTCTTGCTTTCTTTGCTTCCAGCGATTTTCCGCTTCTTCTCTTCTTTTTAGGAGCGTCAATAACGAGTTTCTGTTTCTTGGCGCCTTTCTTTCCTGCGTCAATGTTCAAGTTCATAATTGGCCCTCCTTTCCTAATCTATTCTGACAAATCCGAGTGAAGGAACCGTGTACGAAGCTCCTTCATACTCGACAAATACATCGAACGAGTTGTAGTTCAGTATGAATGATACATCTCCTTCATACTTTACCGCCACGACTGAGCCTCTCTGTGTGGCATACAATTCGTTGATCTCGCCTTCTTTTACTATCCCGAAGTCTTCAAGATCCGGTTTCTGGTTCCTGAGTTCCTCTATCTGATCCGGGATATTGGATGTGAACGTCGAGGGATCCCAGACGCCACCGGCTTCCTGGACCGCGATCCTCGCCTTTCTTCTTTCGGTCCTCAGGTTTTCCTCAAGTCTCGTTATCCTTGATTCTATGTCCGCATAGAACGCTTTCTCAGCTTCGTCCCTTGCTGCCGCGACCTCATCTTCATCAGGAATTCTTTCAGCCTCGAGGAATTCATGACCGATTATGTATGAAGTCTGAAGATCTTTTGTCGCCTCGTTCAGTACATCATAGTACTCGTGGATGTCGTCTTTCCAGATGCCGTAGTCGACCGAGTAGAATTTGCTGAGCGTGTTGTCCTCCTTTAGGACACTGGTGTTCTGATATGAGAGAAGGAAGTAGATCGTAGCTCCGTTCTCGATCGCATTCAGGATACCTTCATTGATATCGCCCTGCATGTTGATCGCTTCCCCGGCAAATACCTTCGAAGCGTGATATACGAGACCGGTAAACGGGATCGACTCACTTGCCTTGGTGTATTTTGAAGATGTAAGGGAAGTATTGAGGATCACGTCTGCATACTTGATCGTAAAGGCGTTGCCGCCGTCGATCATGATGCTCAGACCGTCCTCCTTCATTCTTTCAAGCAGATCTGAAGTGAATCCCTTGCTGTCTTCGCGGTGGTAGGGGTCGTCCTCGTCGAAGTCGGAACTCAGGTCCGTGCCGAGGGATGCGACCGATATGGCCTTATTGCCGTACTCTGCATATTTCTGTCCGAATGAATCATACAAATACCCGTAGACCGACGGAGAGATAGCAACCTTGAACGTCTGAGTGAACGTCTGCAGAGCTGCGTTATACTCTCTCTTTGTCGTATATCTGTCATCGATGGTACGGATCGCATGACTCTTCATGGTAAATCCGTCGAACAGTGAATCTTTCTGGGCGTATGCAAAGTCGAAATCGGGATACAGTGTGATGTCGTTGTCTTCGGCATACTGTACCAGGTCGCGGAACCCGTCCGCTCCGCCGACAACGTCTGACCATGAAAGATTATACGGAACGTTGGAATCAAGCCCTCCGTTCGCATAACCGGTCATCTTGAATCCCAGATTTGTGATGCCCTGGGACTTCAGATCAAGATACATCGTCTTTATATCTTCAAAGCTTGTAAGGGCCAGATCTTTTTCAACAGGGAATGAAAGCACCCTGTCCGTCGTCTTCGTGCTTCCGAAGGTTTCGATGAACAGCGGGATGTCATCCTTCACGTCGGTCATCTTGACCAGGTCTCCCTTTGCCGTCAGATAATCCCTGTAAGCCTTGGCCATCCCGACCCAGTCGGCACTGTAGTAGTCTTCTACGCCGTTCTCTTCCGCCAGATTCTCATCGGTCAGGAAGATATACTGGATCCTGTAGGACTCTGTATACTTTCTCTTTGAAGTGACCGTCCATGTCGCGTTTCCGCTGACTGAGATCGAATCCGCCAGATTGTACTGGTCAGATGGTCTCGGAGTGAAGCTTGGGTAAACCGTGTTGTACGGATGCACAGCTCCTCCGCATGTAGCCATCAGCGTTGCCAGCGAGTCACCTTCCGTGATTATCGCCAGGAATCCGTCCGTATGGGGCGCTATTTCCGGATGCTCGGCCTGCGGATCGGCGAAGTCTCCCACGTTTGTTACGACACCGTAGACGGGGGTCCGCATGACCTCTGAATGCTGGCCGGTTATCTCATGGTATGCATAGTCGGGTCCGTACAGCTGTCCGGCTATGTTGATACTCTGGTTTATGAAATCTTCAAACCGTATGATGGCGCCCGATCCGTCGGGGATCATGGTGTAACCGGTGAACATGTTTGAACCTGCACCGAAATACGGGAGCATCGTCACGGTCTTGAACTGATACACACTCTCGTCGAACTGAAGGCCGTTCGCGGGAAGTCTTGCTTCAAGTCCGCTTTCGTTCAGCGTGTACTCTATAGCCATCCTGAATCTCGGCGGAGCGGCGTCAGAACCCACATAGCCTGTAAGTTCGTGGTCATATTCAAGTTCTTCGTATGTGTATTCCGGACAGTACCTCTTAACGATATCCTCCGCTTCTCTCAGCTCACGGGCGACGATCGTGTCCGAGCAGACGTAGACCGCCATCTGCTGAGTGATCGGGAATGCCGCCTGCATGAGTGCGACCATTTTTTCCGTCAGCGTCGGGTCGTTGGAGTCTTTGTAATCGTAGTATGACAGAAGCTTGTTTTTGTCCCAGTCGCTTGTTATCTTGCTGAGGATCAGTGTCTCGAAACGTGACTTTTCAATGACCCTCGGCACCAGCCTTGTGACTGCCTCTTCACCTATTGTATATTCGACCCGGATACCGTTCTTGATCGGTTTCATCACGATCTGGTTCCTGAGAGCCGCCTCGACGTAGCTGTTCATCGTTTTTTCCACGCCGTTGTCGAGATATGTGATTATGAGCTGGGACAGAAGCTGCTGCTTTGTCTTTGTCGCCATGAAGTAGTCGGTGTACGCGATGTCATACGGGTTTGAGAAATAAGTCTGGCCAGTGGACTTGACCCTTACCGCGATCTCACCAGTGAACTCTTCATACCAGAGTTCATACCCGTACGCTTCCCTGACAAGAACCATGTCTGAAAGCTTGTCGTCCGCATTTTCGTAATAGCGGGTCATGTAGTTTATGAGCGGGTTCCCGTCTTCATCGACCTTTTCCGCGTAATCAGCCGAAACGCTGAACGAAAGGCCTGAGAACAGTCCGCACAACATAACCAGAGTCAGGAATGCTGATAAAATCTTTTTGAATTTCATATCTTCATCCTCCCCTCTGCTACATCCTGTAGGAAATCTCGTCAATGATGTTGGTGACGAAACTTACCATCTTGCCGACCAAGCTTGAGAAGAGCAGGCCCATGAACATCAGGAACGCCATGCCCACTATCGTCGCGATGCATGTGAGTATGTTCTTTCCGATCGTGTAGTTGTGAGTCGTCATAGTCGCTATGAACACGAGCAGTCCGACCCAGATGAACGCGATCGTGACGAGCAGTGAGATTATCCCGCCCTCCTCAGCGGTGAGGAAGTTGGATGCTATCGTAGACGGAAGCATCAGAAGCGGGAGAGGCGTCAGGCAGTAGCATGTCGCAACGAAGATGTCCTTCATGCTGCCTTCGCCTTCAAACAGCGTCGTGAGACACCAGTTTGCGACCACCCACAGGAGCAGCGGCACCACGACAGCGGTGATGGCTCCAAGCAGGTTGAACGTTGCATTGGGCCTCGGGTTGAAAATATATCCCATTCCGATCGTGTAGTAGAAATACACCATGACCGTGATGAGAAGGATTATGAACGCGCTCCGCACCGAGCCTCTCTTTTCATGTTTCAGATCCCAGAATCCGTCAAACGGATGGAATATCACATGGAAAGCATAGAGCAGTTCCTCTTTCAGGCTCTTTCTTCCGACTTTCAGCGCGGTCCTCTTGTTTACCTTTCCTGCGAAACCGAAGAATTTCGCGATGAGGAAACATGCGACCACGATCACTATGGGAATTATCCAGAAGAATTTGTCAGCCCACGATTTCCTTATCTCCTTGTAGGCTGCGGAATAACTCTCGGTCTCCTTGGCTGCCTTGAAGTACTCCATCGATTCTTCGTATTTTCCCTGACGGAGAAGCGATTTACCTATATTTATATATGCCTCGTCGAAGTTGTTGTTTCTCTTCAGGATCTCGTTCCAGTCGTCGATGGTAACATCGTACATACGTTCGTTGTTGTGCTGCAGGGCGCTGATGAGAAGGTCGGCGTACTCCGTCCTCCTGAACACCACGATGTTTTTGTTCGTTTTGTCAAGGAGAAGGATGTTAGACCCCTGATATGCGATCGCCCTCACGCTGTCGATATTGCCCATCTGGGAACCGTTCTTGTCGCCGAATGCGAACAGAAGGCTTCCGTTGGAATCGTAGGTAAATACTTTCGATCTCTTTTCATCTATGATCGACCAGGTTCCCTCGGGCCCCATGGCCACGTCCACGACCTTGGAGGTGCCCGTGATCGTATCTTCTTCCACCGTCGTCGCGTTCGGCACTTCCGTCATTATCTCTCCGGAAGGGGGGAAGAAGCCGTTTCTGGCCATGACGTCTATACCCGAAGCATTAAGCTTCTTGACCGGCGCGTGGTCTCCGGATGTGTCTCCGGCCGCCACCGAGATCTCTATGGATGAAGTGGTAACATATATGAAGTTCTGGTCGTCTATGGTGATGTTGTTGAACTCCGTGGGAACGTAGTCCTGCATCATCTCCCGCTGCTCCTTTGTCTGGAACCTTCTCCAGAGGAGCTCGAGGGGCGATACCTCGACTTTTGCCGCTCCGATGAACCCGAAGAACTCGCCTTCCATGTTGATGACTATAACGCCCTGATATGTCGTGGATGAAACCACGAACAGACGTCCGTAATCGTCGGCGACGCAGGCGATCGGTTTGTAGATGTCGCCCTCTTCAAAGTAGCTGGACACCGGCTGGGGAATGATCTTCACGAAATTGCAGTCAAGGTCGAAAAGCACGATCCTGTTGTTGTCAGTGTCGCAGATGTAGATGTTGTATTCGTCCACGAAGACCCCGGACGGGTTCCTGAACGAATCGGGTACTCCCTGCTCGTTGACAAACCCGGATATTTCATGCTGTATCTTAAAGTATTTGTCCAGCACAAGGACCTTCCCGAGGGAAGCGTCTGTTATATAGACCTTTTCGTCAGGCCCGACGAACAGGTCTCTCATATCCGAACCGAGTTCGTACGGCACTCCCATGTACGCCGCATCGACTATCATGTCGGGCACGTACGCGTCGGGCGAGGAAAGGACCTGGCCCTGCGACGAATATGTGTACGTCGCGTAGGGAACGTTTGCGAACGCCACCGTCGGCAGGATCAAGAGGAACATCAGGGTAAGGGCTATTGCCGAAATCAATTTCTTCATAACTGCCTCCCCCCTTAGTCTTTCATACCGCTCGAACCCATGGTCTCGATGATATTCGACTGCGAGATCACGAATACGGCTATAGGCACTACCATCATGACTACGGTCGCTGCCGCCGACGCTCCGGTTCTCGTGATGCCGGCCGCAGTGATCTGTCCGATCGCGTAGTTAAGAGTCTTCAGCTGTTCCGAATAGATATATTCCGAAGAGCCCATCTGCCACAGGCCCTGGAACGAGAAGATTATCAGCGTCAGCCAGGCCGGCTTGACCATCGGCATGGCTATCGACCAGAAGGTCCGGAATTCCGAAGCACCGTCCAGTCTGGCTGATTCAAGGATCGCAGTGGACACGTTCGACTCCATGAACTGCTTCATAAGGTACAGTCCCAGGGTCGAACACCACGCAGGCACGATGACGGCCAGATACGTATCTATCCATCCGAGCCATGTCAGGATGATGAATTTCACTATGCTTCCGACAGTCGCGGAGAACATGAGAGATTTCTGGATGATCCAGAAGCACTGCTTTCCGCCCGGGAAGTCGATCTTTGCAAGAGCGTATGCACAGATGGAAGAGAGCACCAGGTTTCCGAACGTGCCTCCCACTGATATGAGCACCGTGTTGAAGATGTATCTCGAGAACGGTACCCACGAGTCGCTCATGAGGTTAAAGAGGTTTGCGAAGTTGTCCAGCGTTGGGTGCTCAACATAGAACCTCGGAGGGAAGTAGAACAGTTCATTCAGCGGTTTCAGAGACTGAATCACCGTATAGTACATGGGAATGAACATGAACAGTCCGAGTATCGCGAGCACGATTGTAATTCCGACGTCGCCTCCCGCTGAACGGTTGAGGACGACCTGATGTCGTCTGGTTCTTAGTCTCTTCATGCTCACTCACCCAACTTCGAAATCAATTTGGTGACCAGCAGGTTGGCACCTATCATTATCAAGAACATCAGGAACGTTATCGCAGAAGCATACCCGACTTCCCATCGGTTGCCCTGATATTCGCTTAAATGGTGAGACAATGTATAACCGACGTAATCCGTCGGAGGGTTGCCCGCCAGAGCGGAAACGATTCCGCCGAATCCGAAGGATCCGGTGATCGACATGATCGCGCCGAACATCAGCTGCGGCTTCATAGAGGGCAAGGTGATGTACCAAAGCTCCTGCCACCTGTTGCGCACCCCGTCGATGGAACCCGCCTCAAACAGGCTCTTGTCGATTCCCTGAAGACCCGCTATGAACGCCAAGAACGACGTTCCCAGTGATGTCCACAGGGCGACCATGATACACAGGGGCATGATGTACTTCGTATTCTGGAACCATAGTATCGGTGTGTCTATAAGCCCCAGCTTCAGCAGAAGTCCGTTGACATATCCGTATGAGTCGCTGGAGAACATCGTAGCCCAGATCAGGTAGACGTTTCCGGAAATGGACGGTGCATAGAATATCAGCGTCGCCACGGAACGGATCCTCGGGGAAAGCTCGTTGAGGAACCATGCCACCGCGAATGAAATTATGTACGATGCCGGCCCGACTATCACGGCGAATATCATCGTGTTCTTCAGAGCCGTCAGGAAAAGGTCATCGTCAAGGAACAGGGTTATGTAGTTATCCATGAAGATGAACTTCGGCGGCTCCAGCATGTTGAATGAAGTGAAGCTCAGCAAGAGAGAGAGGAAGACCGGGACTATTGTGAACAGGAAGAACAGGATCATAAAGGGGGCAACCATGAAGTATGCCATCTTGTTCCTTCTTACCAGGAACCATGTCCACTGCGCCTTCGTCATCTCACGGCGGGTCTTCACCTTTTTTTCCGTATTCTTAGACATGTTATTTCTCCTTCATCTAGACGCGCGCCTTATTTGTATTTGAGGTACGATTCAAATGCATCAGCCGCATCTGAAAGATACTTTGCTATCTGATCTGCCGAACTGTTGCCGATGGTCGTGAGCTCTTCGGCTGCTGCCCTTAGCTCCTCGATGCTCTGGCTCTTGATGGCGGCTTTTGCTTTCGCCACCGCAGGGTTCGTCGCCGTATCCGCCTCCAGCAGCTCTATCGCTTCCTCGGCCTGACCAAGCCTCTTGGACGCGAGAGTCTGTCCGACCTCCAGAGTCTCCAGATCGAACTCCGTTCTCTTTCTGGTGATCTCTTTGTTTATCGCGTTGATGTGACCCAGCAGGGACTGTACGGGATCGGCGTGGTTGTTGTATGCGTTCGCAAATGCGAATCCTGTGTAACGGTCTATGATATACGTTCCGGGGTACTGCGGTATCGCCGTCGTGTGGTCTTTCTGTTTCATCAGCTGTGAGTATTCTCTGGATGTCCAGGGGAGCTCTTCGAGCGCCTCTATATTGGCCGTCGCATTCTTTGCGGCGTCACCGAGGATCGCGACCAGCTCGTTTGAATAGTCGACCTGGAACTTCGTGTCTGTATACCAGCACATGAATTTCCATGCGGATTCGATGTCGTCCGCCCCGGACATCATGACCAGTGCGCTGGAGGAAGTGACCGAAGTATTGTCAATGGTCCCGTCTTCCCTTTCCACACCGGGTATCGGGCCGAACTCCCAGAGCCCGGCAAGCTCTGTCGCGAAGATTATGATGTTGTTGTAGGTGGTGTATCCCCCTATGAACAGCGGCATCTCGCCAGACCTGAACCTGTTGACCGCGTTGTATGATACCGGCAGCGAGTACTGCGTGAACATGTTGCACAGCGTCTCGAACGACTCCAGCGCAAGGTTGGAGTCCAGGTTGATCCTCATTCCGTCATCCGCCCACAGGTCTCCTCCCATCTGGTACAGGAAGAGCTTGTAGCTGTTCGGGATCCCTATCTCCATGTTGTTGAACTGGAGCACCGGGATCATGGCGAGGAGATCGTCCCAGGTCTTGGGAACGTCGTATCCCAGGTCGGCTATTATGTCTGTCCTGTAGAACAGCATGTCCCAGTCCTGGGTGTCCGGCAGACCGTATGTCTTGCCGTACAGCGTCATCGGGATGATGGCCGCCGGAGTGAACCTTTCGGTTATCTCATGGAAGTTCGAGAATATCTCCCTGAGTTCCGCGTTCTTGCTTTTAACCTCATCGGTATCCTCAGGCTGATCTTCATACGCTTCCGGATTCACGGCGTATACCGCGGAACGGATCGCGTACTGGATGGGATCGACGCCCGTGCCGGGCAGAGCGACTTCCGGGCCTATGCCCGCAAGCACCGACGGCAGCAGCGTGCCTCCCGCCACAAGTTTCAGGGATGCATCTATGTTGTACTGGGGACCGAAATCGTTGTCTATCAGGGTCCTCATGATCTGGGCCTGATCACGGCCTGTGGTGACCCAGACTTCTATTTCCTTCTCGGCATTCTCCCTGCTCTTTGTCTCATCGGAGGCACCGAGCGAATTGTAGTCGTTGAAGAATGTCGCAAAGAACTGCTTGATCTCATACCAGAGGGACTGGAAGAAGTTCGCCTCGGCCTTAGGCTTCTCAGCCGATGCCGGCTGTATGTTGATCCAGTCTATTTCAAGAGGCTGTTTCTTGACGTTGTTGATCCATTCGCTGAGAGTACCGACCTTGTTCTTCAGGTCGTTTATGTTCTTTGCTATCTGCTCCTCGTCCGTTCCCATCTTTAAGAGAAGCCTCTGGATCTCATCGATCGTCGCGGAGTTCTCGGACTTGATGTTCGCCATGTTCTCGACATAGCTCGTGACATCCCGCAGCACCTGTCCCTGGATCACGAAATCCCGGACCACGTCCGGAAGGACTCGTCCGAATCCGTAGTCTCTGTATTCGTCGGGATTGGCGCCCGTCAGCTTGATGACCTGCAGATAGTCATTGTTGAGCGAATTGAGCACCTTCGAGACCGTACCGACCACGTTTCCCATTTCCCCGAGAGTCACCTCGAGTCTGATGGTATGCTTTCCCGGCTCCAGCCAGAACTGGAACGTATCGGCACCGTCGTTGGCCGCTTCAACCTGCCAGTTGTTGTTGTAATTGAACTTGAGGTAGTTCGCCTCCTCGAACGGAACTACGCCGTCCACGTAGAGCCTTCTCGAGGTGTACATGCCCGTCAGCTCGTTCTGGCGGAACCTGAACACTATCTCGTACATGCCCGCAGTGGTGACATCGAATTCGTATTCCACCCACTGACCGGGTGTCACCCACTTTTCTCCGCCTATGGAGTTGAGCCTTATCTTCGCAGGGTCCTGCGGCTCCGACATGGCGGACTTTCTGTCGTACACGGGGTAGATTGTATAGTCCGAAACCTTGGACGGCGTCTCGGCATTGATATGTATGATCTCGTCCGTCACGGCTTCGGCTTTCCCGCTTGAATAACTTGCATAGGAGGTCTTGTCCTTGTAGGGATATATCCTCAGCCCTCCGATGACCGATTCCTCTCTGACCGAACCGAGGCCGATGGTGTTCTCCCCGGCTTTGAGGTAGATCTGGAACGGATTTGGGTAATAGCCGTTCGGGTCATTCACGGTGTATGTCGCCCATTCGTAGACCACCGACGACACCGGACGGAGCTCGTTCCCCTGGGAGTCGGTCTCGAACCTGCCGTTGTCCGCGTACTGGTTGACCCAGGTCTTTTTCATTATGAGGTCGCGGACTTCGGCGAACGGAACAGCCCCGTTGATATACAGGGTCTTTTCCACCGAGTTCGTTTTTGATGTGACCGGGCAATAATCGATATCGATCGCGTACATTCCCTCTTCCGGCACCGTCACCTTCCAGGTCACTATACCGTCATCGGCGATCCGCAGCGACGTTCCCTCCCGGCCGTTGAAATCCCTTTCGACCGTAACTTCGGCAGTGGTCAGCTGCTTGTCGTACTTGGCTGCGGGGATGTAGATGTCCTCCGTACCCTTTCCGACCCCGCCGTACATCTCGGTGTACTCGTTGTACGACTTCGTCTTGAGCGCATCCGTTACCTCCTGCAGCGTGTTCCTCTGACTGTCCTGGGCATTATCCCCGGACGAATCAGAGTCCGCTGCTACAATAAGCGGAAGCGACGTCAGGCATATGATTGCCGCCAGGCCGAGGCTGAGCAATCTTTTACCAACGGGTTTTCTCATGTTGTCTTCCTCCTGGTATGAAAAGGCTCTCTTTTTGCGAAAAGCCCGAAAAACTACTTCATCAGGCGCGTTTTCCCGTCCTTCCGAAGGACCGAAAACTGCAGTTTCGGGGCCCGTTTTCAGGGCCTCTGTTATGCAAAAACTATTTTTTACGCCATCATACAGCCTATGATATCACACTACCCCCGCAATGTCAATAAAATCAAGGGATTTCATGAGGTTGCGAAGGCATGAAAACCGTCCGTTTCATCGCTGTTTCCGCGCTTGTTTTTGTCAGTTTTGCACACAACTTTTCAGATATCCGGAAATGATGCAAAAAACGCTCTTTTAACCCCGGATCCGTCGTTATCTTTGGGTAAATATACATTACCCCGGCCTGTCTTATCTTGGGCAGCTGTTTACGATATGTCGAACCTCCCTCCCTGTGCGGCGCGCGGGTAATCATAAATTACCTTTTCCCAAGGAGCAGGAAAAGCCTTCTTTTGTCCTTTTGCACACCCGCCGGGGGTGATTTTTGTATAAAACCAACAAATTTTAGCTTGTTTTTTCTACACGTATACAAAGTGCACAAATACGCTGTCGGGACAGTTTCGCCCTGCCGGCTCCCCGGCGTCCCGCCTTTGGCGTATCCCGCACTTTACGGGTGACATCCCGGCGTGGCTCCGTCAATTATCCGTTGACAAAGTTATTTTTTAAATATATAATCTGTACGTGAAATTCCGGACGGAAGAAAGGACGCAGACATATGTATTACATAGGTGTTGACCTCGGCGGGACAAACATAGCCGTAGGCATCGTTGACGAAGAGTTCAAGATCGTTAAGAAAGGAAGCGTTCCCACAAAACCCGAACGCGGCGTCGACCCGATCATCGAGGATATGGCAGGCCTTTCATACAGGCTCATGGAAGACACGGGGATCACACTGGATGACATCGCGTGGGTAGGCGTTGCGGCCCCGGGAACAGCGAACCGGGACACAGGCATCCTCGAGTACGCCAACAACATCCCCTTCCTTAAATACCCGCTCGCGGAAAGGATGTCTTCCCTGATGGGCGGAAAGCCCGTGTATATAGAAAATGACGCCAACGCCGCGGCAAAGGCGGAAGCCATCGTAGGCGCAGGAGCCGGATACCCGTACTTCGTGATGATCACCCTCGGCACAGGTCTGGGCGGAGGCATCATACTCAACGGACAGGTCTATTCAGGCTTCAATTTTGCGGGAGCCGAGCTGGGCCACATGGTCATAGAAGAGGGCGGCAGACCCTGTACCTGCGGAAGGCGCGGCTGCTGGGAAGCATACAGCTCCGCCACCGGTCTTTCAAAGATCACTGTTGACCACATCGTCAGGGCACGCAAGAAAGGCATACCGACAGTTATGGAGGACATGATCGGAGGAGATCTGTCCAGAGTTTCTGCCAGGACCGCATTCAATGCCATGAAGAGCGGCGACAAAGTCGGCAGGGAGGCCGTCGACGAATACATCAAATACCTGGCGTCGGGCCTCGTGAACATCATCAACATCTTCCAGCCCAACGTCCTGGCCATAGGCGGCGGGGTGTGCAACGAGGGCGACTACCTGCTGAAGCCCCTGTTCGAGAGAATCTGGAAAGAGACATACACGAAGGAGGGCACTCCCAGGACGAAAGTCGTGATAGCCAAGCTCGGAAACGACGCCGGCATCATCGGCGCGGCAGTCCTCGGACTGTAAGACCGTCGTTTCACCAGAAAACCGCAGCAAATACTGCGGTTTTGTTTTTTCCGCCAATCCCGTTCAGTCGCGGACCCGGTATTTTGTTTATTGTGTAAATCGTTTTTCTCCGTTACCGTATTGAACATTGAAATGGATGGTGATAAAATATACGGAAATCAGCTGATATCCATCCCCGGCCCGGATTCGGGCCACAGGAGGCACACATGGAGCTTTACTACCAGAAAGAAATCGAGACGGCTTCCCCGGAGCAGATAAGGGAGTGGCAGAACGAACGGTTCCTCAACACGCTCGGGCACGTCTGGGAAAACAACAAGTACTACAAGAAGAAGATGCTCGAGAAGGGGGTCATCCCGGAGGACATCCACTCCATCGATGACATGTGGAAACTGCCCTATCTGACGAAAGACGATCTTAGGGAAGCATATCCCTACGGTCTCATGTCAGCCCCCCTTTCCGATTGCGTAAGGATCCAGTCCACCAGCGGGACCACCGGAAAGCGGGTCGTGGCGTTCTACACCAAAGAGGATATCGATCTCTGGGAGGACTGCTGTGCACGCGCCATAGTAGCCGCAGGCGGAACGAAAGAGGACGTGGTCCAGGTCTGCTACGGCTACGGCCTGTTCACCGGAGGAAACGGCCTTCACGGAGGATCACACAAAGTGGGCTGTCTTACTCTCCCCATGTCATCCGGAAACACCGAGCGCCAGCTTCAGTTCATGGTCGACCTGGAGTCCACCATCCTCTGCTGTACTCCGTCATACGCGGCCTATCTGGCCGAATCCATCCATGAAAAGGGGATCAGGAACGACATAAAGCTCAAGGCCGGCATATTCGGCGCTGAAGCATGGACCGAGGAGATGCGGAAAGACATCGAATCAAGGCTCGGCATAAAGGCTTATGACATATACGGGCTTACCGAGCTTTCCGGCCCAGGCGTCGCATTCGAATGCTGCGAGCAGACCGGAATGCACATCAACGAGGATCACTTTATAGTGGAGACCATAGACCCCGAGACCGGCAAGGTGCTTCCCGAAGGCGAAAAGGGCGAGCTTGTCTTCACCAGCATCACGAAGAGAGCCTTCCCTCTCCTCAGATACAGGACGAAGGACATCGCTGTCCTGAAGAGGGAGAAATGCTCCTGCGGCAGGACGTTCGTCAAGATGTCGAAGCCCATGGGAAGAAGCGACGACATGCTCATCATCAAGGGCGTCAACGTGTTCCCGTCACAGATCGAGACGGTCCTCCTGAACCAGGGGCTCACATCCAACTATCAGATAGTCGTCGACCGCGTGGGCACCACCGATTCCATCGAGATCAATGTTGAGATGACCCCCGAACTGTTCAGCGATACCATCAACACCATCGAGATAAGGGAGAGACAGATCACCGAGGCCATGAAATCCATGCTCGGGATATATGCGAAAGTATCGATAGTGGAACCCAAATCCATCATAAGAAGTGAAGGAAAAGCTGTCAGGGTGATTGACAAAAGGAAGTTATACGGGTAATATATATATTGATGAAAAGAAGTTGTTGAGGAGGATTTAGTCATGTCCGTCAGGCAGTTGTCTGTTTTTGCCGAAAACAAACAGGGGTCCCTCTACGAGACCACCGCGATCCTTTCCGACGCGGGAATAAACATAAGAGCTTTCAGCGTTGCTGACACAAACAGATACGGCGTTGTCCGGATGATAGTCGATGATCCGAGAGCCGCCGCCTTCGCCCTTTCCAGCGAAGGAAAGATAGTGAGCGTCACTGAAGTCGTCGGTGTCCAGATATCCGATTCCCAGGGCGGCCTTGCAAAACTCCTGGGCATCGTCTCCGGCGCGGGCATAAACGTCGAGTATCTGTACGCGTTCGTATCCTCCGTCCCGAACTGCGCAAACGTCGTGCTTCGTGTCTCTGACAATGAAGCCACTGAAAAAATCCTGAAGGACGCAGGTTATTCCCTGCTGACGGATGAGATAGCGAGAACCAAGATATAGAACAAAGGGCACAGCGTCACGCTGTGCTTTTTCGTTGCACATACGGTTGAACAAGCATGCCGGATGTGCTATACTTTCTGTAACGGAAATTGCCTCAAAATATATAGAAACAGGAGATTTTGTCATGGAAGAAAAAAGATGCCCCAGATGCGGAGCAGTTATTCCGGAAGACGCAAAACACTGTCCCGAATGCGGTGTGAACCTTCAGGAAGCTCTGGCCGCTGCCGCCGAATCGGTAGCCGAAGCGGCGGCTGTTGCCGAGACCGCAGCGGAAAATGCGGTCGAAACAGCTGCTGAAAACACAGTAGCCGCAGCCGAATCCGTAGCTGAATCAGCAGAAGCGACCGTGTCGGAAGCTGTTGAGGAAGTCAAAACCGACATCGCGGAGGCTGTTGCTGAAGCTCCTGCGCCGGCATTTATTCCCGAAGAACCGCAGCCGGCAGTCGACCAGCAGCCCTTCGTTGCGCCGCAGCCGGCTGAGCCCCCCGTCGAAAGACCGGTCGATCAGGCATACACCGCTCCGGTTGCTCCCGTTGCCCCCGCTGCACCTCAGGAGGATCCGAATCTCGCCAAGGAGCGGGAAAAGGAACTCAAGAGGCTCGAAAAGGAAAGAGAAGCCGCGGAGAAAGAGCAGCGCAGACTCGAAAAGGAAAGAGAAGCCGCAGAGAAAGAAGCCAGAAAGGAACAGGCCCGTCAGGAAGCTGAAGCGAAAGCAAGAGCTAAGGAGGAACGGAAAGAACGTCTCGCCAACCGCGCTCCTCTCACCGAGGATGACGTGTGGCGCACTCCATATCAGCCGATCTCTCCGTGGGGCTGGATCGGATACTGGATCCTGCTTGCCATCCCGGTCGTCGGTTTTGTGCTCAGCATAATCTGGGCTTGCGGAGGCACCAAGAAAAAGACCCTTCAGAACTACTGCATCGCACTGTGGATAGTCATCCTCGTGTGTGCGATCCTTCTGATCGCGGCATTCGTGGCCATCTGGATCGTCACCGGAAACCCGATAGAATGGTTCCAGAAGACACTCAACGAAATCGGAAACGCCATCTCTTCGATCTGATCTTTTCACACAGAAAGATATGAGCTCAGGCATCAAATTCAGCCTGAGCTCTTTTTCTATGCTGTGACTATCCCTGCCGCTTCCCTGAATTCGGGAAGCTTTTTCGCGTCGTCTCTCATCTTGTACTTGAGGATCTTGCCTGCTGCGTTCATCGGGAAACTGTCTACGAACACGACGTATTTCGGGGTTTTATGCTTGGCCATGTGTTCCCTAACATAATCCTTGATCTCGTCTGCCGTGCAGTCCTCGCCCGGTTTTTTAATGACGCAGGCCATTATCTCCTCTCCGTATGCCTTGTCCGGCACTCCTATAACCTGGACGTCCTGCACTTTCGGATAAGTATAGATGAAGTCCTCTATCTCCTTCGGATATATGTTTTCTCCGCCCCGGATTATCATGTCCTTGATCCTCCCGGTAATCTTGTAGTTGCCGTCGGGAAGCCTTCTCGCAAGGTCTCCGGTATGGAGCCAGCCCTCCTTGTCTATAGCAACGGAAGTCGCCTCGGGCATCTTGTAGTATCCCTTCATTATGTTGTATCCGCGAGCCACAAACTCGCCGTCCACGTTGTCCGGACAGTCCTCTCCAGTCTCGGGGTTGACTATCTTGCATTCCACTCCGAAGATGGCGGAACCGACGGTATTCACGCGGGTCTCTATGGAATCCGTGGTCTTTGACATCGTCGTGGCCGGAGACGCCTCGGTCTGGCCGTAGGTGATGCATATTTCCGACATATGCATCTTTTCTATCACCTCTTCCATCACTTTGATGGGACATGGAGAACCGGCCATGATGCCCGTACGCATATGTGAAAAGTCAGTATCCTTGAATTTTTCATGGCCCAGCATGGCTATAAACATGGTAGGCACTCCGTGGAAGGCGGTGATCTTCTCCCTGTCGATGCACTCCAGCCCCAGTCTGGGCGAGAACGCCGGGATGGGCGACATGGTAACGCCGTGCGTCATCGATGCGGTCATCGCCAGCACCATGCCGAAGCAGTGGAACATCGGGACCTGGATCATCATTCTGTCCGCTGTAGACAGATCCATGCAGTCACCTATGGCCTTGCCGTTGTTCACGACATTGTAGTGAGAGAGCATGACTCCCTTCGGGAATCCCGTCGTGCCGCTGGTATATTGCATGTTGCACACGTCATGCTTGTTGATCATCGCCGCTCTTCTGTACACCGCATCCATCGGAGTCCTCTGGGCCGCTTCTATCGCGTCCGCCCAGGTCAGACATCCCTTGTGCTTGGATTCCACGGTTATGATGTTCCTCAAAAACGGAAGTCTTCTGCAGTGCAGCGGCTTCACCACTCCGTTTTCATCCTCGTTGTCCTTCAGCTCGGGAACTATCTCGTTCATGATCTTGACGTAATCTGAATCCTTGTATCCGTCCGTCATCACGAGGGTGTGGGTATCCGACTGTCTGAGCAGATAGTCCGCTTCGTGGACCTTGTATGCCGTGTTAACGGTCACCAGCACAGCGCCGATCCTTACTGTCGCCCAGAAAGTGATGAACCACTGGGGAACGTTGGTGGCCCAGATTGCGACATGGTCGCCCTGCTTCACGCCCAGTGAGATCAGCGAGCGTGCGAACAGATCCACGTCATCCCGGAATTCGCTCCATGTCCGCGTATAGTCGCATGTCGTATACCGGAAGGCGTACCTTTCGGGGAATTCCTCCACCATGCGGTCCAGTACCTGCGGCATCGTCAGGTCTATGAGCTGTTCCTTCGGCCAGACGTAGTATCCCGCCCCTCTGTTGTCCGGGATCAGTCTGGCATTGCTCTCTGACACACCCAGATACAGGGACATGAAATGCGCGTAGTGTGGGAACACCACGCCCGGGTCGGAAAGATCAGGCGCGTACTGCTTCATCCACTCCAGCGATACGTATCCCTCGTAATTAAGAGACAGGAGCGCCTTCATATAGTCCGCCATCGGCGGCAGGTCTCCTTCTCCGACCAGCTTGTATATGAGCTTCCCGTCCTCCACTACGGAGTCCTTTATATGTATGTGCTTGATGTATGCTCCGAGATTGTTTATGGTCGTCTGGGGCATCTCTCCGTTGAAGCGGAAAGGATGGTTGAAATCCCACAGGGCGGCCACATTGTCGCTCCCGACTCTTGCCAGGACGTCGGCAAGGCGGGCCGTATCGGAATAAACGCCGTTCGTCTCGAGAAGCAGGATCACTCCTGCCTGCTCGGCTATGGGAGCCAGTTCCTTCATCTGCTCCACGACGAAATCGTCGTCGACCTGCATCTCAGGCTCAGCCGACGGTTCCCCGAGCACCCTGACGTAGGGCACGCCGAAAAAGCTGGCAAGCTCTATGTACCTGCAGATCTCCTTTCTGTTCTCTTCCCTCTTCTCCCTGTAACCCAGTGAGCACCCGGTGGAGAAGCAGCTGATCTCCAGCTTCTGCCTTTTCAGCTGATCCCTGGTCGCTTCGATGTTCTCGGATTTGAAAGGCGAATTGTGCAGTTTGAAAATATCCTCTCCCGAGAGCCCCCTGATCTCGACCCCCTGGAATCCGAAGTCCTTGGCCATGGAGCATATGTCTATCCATGAAAAATCAGGACATCCCAATGTGGAAAATGAAATCTTCATAAATCCCTCCGGAAAAACAAAAACACCGCTCGTCCCCTGTCCAAAGAGACGCGGTGCAAACCTCGTGGTACCACTCTTTTTCGATACTGATGTATCCTTTTCTCAGGCACGTTCCATGCCCTTCCGATATAACGGTCGGTCCCGTCTGCATCTACTTTGCCTCCGGCATTTCGGACAGCCGCTGTGGAGTGAGTTATATACCGTTCGGATATTGCCTTTCACCTGCCGGCAACTCTCTGTGCATCTTCTCGGCTTTTATCTCCGTCATCGCGTTTTTCGCTATGCGGAGATTCTATCATGAATGTTTTGCCGTGTCAAGTCAAACCGCAAAATTTCAGTTTTTCAGTTTTTCCGGTTTTATCCCCTGCTTCCGGGAACAGTTCACCGGATAAACATTTTTCGATATACAAAAGATTGACACAAAAATTTTCAGATGATATAATTATTTTTCAAGGTATTTTACGAAAAGGAGGCAATTGCCGTGGGAAACAGCGACGGATCCGCCCGCTCTCTTTCAGATATACTGACAGAACTTGAGAGCAGACTCAGTACGTGTACGCCCGAGGAAAAGCAGAAAGTTCTCGCGTCGATCACAAAAATCGCCGTGTCCCTAAATTCTGCCCGGACACAGCCCGTCCCCGAAGTCAGACCCGATATCCGGGATGACGGTTTCTGGCAGTTTGACCCGCCAAGGGAAAAGAAATACCGCAGACCGGATTTTGACACCCCGCCGGGTTCATATGACGTGAGCATCTCCGGATCACATGACCCTTCCCGCGCGCAGCAGCCCGAGCCGATACCCGCAAAAGGGACGCTCCCCGACGGAAACGTCCGGAAGCCGCTGTCAGATCACCAGACGATACCGTCCGATGCAGCGGATTCCGTCGTCAGAAAATACGGGTTTTCGCACGAAGGCCTGCTTTCCTACGTCACTGTAAGATCGAGAACGACAGACAATCTCTACAGTCACTTCTCCCGTGACGTAGCCCTGAGCCACCGTTCCGCTCCCGAATCTGAATTCCGCAGTCTCGCGCCGGTACCGTTCCAGTCATACGTGCCTCAGTTCTCGCACATGAGCAGCCAGCAGATCGAGTATTACAGAGCGTGGCGGGAAGAAGTCAGGAACGGATCCTACCCCTCCTGCGACCTTTCATACATTATACTTTACATATACGAGATCATAAACCTGCCGGACATAATCCCTCCTCAGAAAGGCGTGAAGATCCTTTCTTCGCTGTGGATCGCCTACCGCGGAGCATACCCGAGGATCGACGGTTTTCTGGGAGAGTGGATGGCGGATTACTGCCTGATCCACGAAACCCCGCTGCCGAAGGCTCTTCTGCCGTATATCCCGCGGATCGTCCCCAAATCACAGTTCAAGGAATTCTACCTCCACCCCCTTCTCATCCTGGCCAGAAGCGAAGAAAAGAACAATGTGTCCCTTTTCGGAAGGGCGGTCATGGAGACCCTTTCAGACTATGATTACACACAATCGAAATGCTACCTGCCCAACAGGGATTTTTACGATGCGGAATTGCCCTATCTTCTGGGCAAATTCATAACAAGAGCCGTCTCGGGCTCCATCCCTCCGCTCAGCCTTGACAGGGTTTATTCCCTGACGAGAGAAAGCTACAGCGGAGCCATAGTCTCCCCCGGCATAAAAATGCGGATCGATCTGAGTTTTCTTTCATTTTCCAGAAAAGCTGAATCACGCCAGGTGATCACTGCGGCTGTCAAGGAATGCGAAAACCGCATCAGATGTGTTCTCGGAATCAAATCCAAGCTGAAGACCGACCCGCTGCCTGCAGAGATCCAGTACAGTCTGACTGCGGCGCTGAATTCCGTTTATCCGCTGACTGCCCGCACCCAGAACCAGGAGCCCGACTACATGGAATACTATGAGCCTGAATCAACGGGATACGACTATGATTCCGCCGCCGAGCTCGAGTATTCGTCCTGGACGAACACCGAACGCCTCACCGGCGAGGACCTGATCTCCCCGTCGCCGGAGGAATCTGCGGATGAAGATCTCCCTGTCGGGGCCATTGTATCGGCAGAGCCTGCCGCGGACACGGAGAGCAGCATGAGCGTCTCCGATTCCCCTGACGGCCGTATCACGGAGACCCGGGATCAGGACATGACTGTAAAAGGCGCGGTACGCGCTGCGCTTGACGGCAGTTTCGCCCTGTTCTGCCGTGAAAACAGGCTGAACGAAGGAAATACGGCTGACCTGGTAAACAGCCTGTTTCTTGACATACTCGGAGACGTGATCATAGAACCGGACGCCTCCGGAACATCATACAATCTTGTCGAAGATTACAGAAAGGATATTGAAGAGTGGCTACTAACGTTCTGAACCGGATACCCAAAAGGATCATGGGGACTCTGCTCTCATCCCTTTCCGGCGGAGTCGTCCCCAGGATGGGGGCTCCGTACATAGCTATCGGAAGAAAAGAAGAAATACAGGCGCTGGCCGACACTCTGGACCGGGTTGCCGAAGGAGAAGGAAGCACAAAATTCATCATCGGCAGGTACGGTTCCGGCAAAAGTTTCCTGATCCAGCTGGCCAGAGGATACGCGCTCGACAGAGGTTTCGTCACCGCGGACTGCGACCTTTCCCCCGAAAGGAAGCTGGCAGGCAGCGGGTTGTCCGGCCTGGCCACTTTCCGTGAGCTTATGAAAAATCTTGCGTGCAAGACTTCCCCCGACGGAGGAGCCCTGCCGGTCATCATAGGCAAATGGTTCACGGGCATCGCCTCGGAACTGGAGGACGCAGGGTTTGACAGAAACCGTCAGGAATACTCCGACGAGTTCGCCAGAAGGATCTCGTCAAGCCTCCGGACGCTCGAATCGGATATAGGCGGTTTTGACTTTGCCGCGGTGATGAAGCAGTATTATACCGCATGGACCGAGGGCGATGACTCCAGACAGTCCGCGTGCCTGAAATGGCTGCGGGGAGAATATTCCACCCGTACCGAAGCCCGCCAGGAGCTTGACATCCGGTCCATCACGATCATCACAGACGACAACTGGTATGATTATCTGAAGCTCTTCACTTCATTCTTCAGACTGGTCGGATACAGCGGCTTCTGTCTCTACATAGACGAGTGCGTCAACCTGTACAAGATACCGAACCGGATCTCCAGGGAGAACAACTACGAAAAGATCCTCTCAATGTTCAACGACACCATGCAGGGCAGAGCCCCGGGGCTGATGATCGTTTTCGGAGGCACCCCTCAGTTTCTCGAGGACACAAGGCGGGGACTGTACAGCTACGAGGCTCTCAGGAGCAGGCTGGCCGACGGAAGGTTCGGCGGCAGTGAATACCGTTCCCTCATGCAGCCGGTCATAAGGCTGAAACGCCTGTCCGACGCGGAGATGCTGGCGCTGATCATCAGACTCACCTCCATCCACGGGGAATACCACGGCTGGGCACCGAGGATCACGGAAGACGACATGAGCGACTTTCTGGCCACGTCTCTGAAGCGTGAGGGCGCAGAGACCATGATAACCCCCCGTGAAATAATACGCGACTACGTGACTCTTCTGGATCTGCTTTTCACCAATCCGAAGGCCACATATGCAGAGATCAAGAAAACGGCAGTCTCCGGGCCGCCGATCATTTCTTCCGAAAACGAAAATGACATTCCTGCAGGCCCGGTACCGCCGGTACAGGCCACGGGCTCCCCGCAGCCCAGGCAGGTCACGCTGGACGATATAAAGTTCTGAATTAATCGAAAGGAACCGACATGTCTGTTTTTGAACTGTATTCACCATTCATCAGGGAATACATATATTCCCACGGCTGGGAAGCTCTCGGTCCCGTGCAGGTTGCCGCCGCACAGGAAATATTCTGTGGCAACAACAACCTTCTCCTTCACTCCCGGACTGCGTCCGGAAAGACCGAAGCTGCGTTTTTCCCCATCCTTTCCGAATTCTATGAAGACATGCCCTCTACCTTCGGCGCCCTGTACATAGCGCCTCTCAAGTCCCTCATCAACGACCAGTTCCTGAGGATAACGCAGGTCTGCGAAGACGCCGGAATCCCGGTGTTCCATTGGCACGGGGATGTTGCCCAGTCTCACAAGACGAAGGCTCTCGAGCATCCTTCGGGGATCCTGCAGATAACTCCGGAATCCCTCGAATCCATGCTCATGAATCGCTCTTCCGACCTGATACGGCTGTTCGGGGATCTGAGATATATAGTCATAGATGAGATCCACACTCTCACCGGTACCGACAGGGGCAACCAGATCCTCTGCCTGCTTTCAAGGCTTCAGAGAAAGACAGGTGTATATCCCAGAAGGATCGGACTGTCCGCCACAGTAGGGGATGTCAAAAAAGCCGCAGGATGGCTAGAGGCCGGGAGCGGCAGGGCAACGACCGTACCCGAAGTCCCGAAGACGGAACTGCACTGGCGTCTCGGCATGGAACATTTCTACATAATGAGCAAGGATGTGCCCGCTCTTCCCTCCGCGGAGATCGGGCAGTCGGAGACCATGCACATGGATCTCGGCTACGAATATATCTACGATTCCGCCGTGGGCAAGAAAGCCATCGTGTTCTCAAATTCGAGGGAAGAGACCGAATACGTCTGCGCCACGCTCCGTGAGATCGCAAGATACAGGGGAGAGCCGGATATATTCCTTATCCACCACGGATTCCTTTCAGCGAGCATCAGGGAAGAAGCTGAGATGAAAATGAAAGACGACTCCATTCCTGCAGTCACCTGCGCTACGGTCACCATGGAACTCGGCATAGATATCGGAAGGCTTGAACGGATAATCCAGCAGGGCTCTCCGAATTCTGTGTCCTCATTCCTGCAGAGACTCGGCAGAAGCGGAAGAAGAGGAGATCCGCCGGAAATGCTGATGGTGTTCAGGGAAGAGAATCCCCTGCCCAACGCACCTCTCCCGGAACTGATCCCTTGGGAACTGCTCAAGGCTATTGCCATAGTGCAACTCTATATCGAAGAGCGCTTTATCGAACCTCCGGTGACAAAGAAGTGCCCCTTCTCACTCATGTTCCATCAGACTCTTTCGATCATCGCTTCAAGCGGCGCTCTGTCCCCTGCCGCTCTTGCAGATATAGTCCTGAACCTTCCCCCGTTCGCCCTTGTGGACCGGGAGGACTACAAGCTCCTTCTCGTGACGATGATAAATCACGACTGGCTGGAGCTCACAGAGAACGGTGAGCTCATAATAGGGCTGAGGGGCGAAAAACTCATAAACTCGTTCAAATTCTATGCAGTTTTCAAGGATACGGAAGACTTTACCGTAAGATGCGAATCCGGCGAGATCGGCGTTATAACCACGCCCCCGCCTGTGGGAGACAGATTTGCTCTGGCCGGCCGGGTATGGCAGGTAGAGGAGCTCGATATCCCCCGCCACCTCATATACGTCAAACCGGTCGACGGAAAGATGGAAGTGAGCTGGCCGGGCGATTACGGCGAGGTCCACACCAGGATACTCGAACGCATGAAGCAGGTGCTCTGCGAAGACACTGAATATCCCTATCTCCACAAGCAGGCTCTCGAAAGGCTGCGCACGGCCCGCGCCGTTGCCCGCAACACCGGCATCTGCGACAAGCCCATCCTCCACCTCGGCGGATATACCTGGGCTCTCTTCCCCTGGCTCGGGACCCGCAGCTTCCGGACGCTCAGGAGATACGTCTCCAGATATGCAGGCAAATACAAACTGTCCGGAATGGAATATGAAGGCTGCTACTACATGACCTTCAAGCTGGAGGGCGGGAGCGGCATGAACATGCTCAGAGAGCTGTCGGACGGCATAATACGGAACGGAATAGACCTTTCCGCGCTGATCGGCCCTGCAGAAACGCCAGTATTTGAGAAATTCGACGAATTCCTTCCATCGGAACTTCTGAGGAAGGCATACATGGAAGACAAGCTGAGATCAGACGAGCTCGACATAAGAGCTCACGATTTTCTAAGAGAATTGGGAGAAAAAAATGCCTGACAAGATTTCACTCCGCGGCGTGCGGATGAACAATTTGAAGAATATCTCGGTGGATATACCGAGGGACAAGCTGGTGGTCTTCACCGGCCTTTCCGGTTCCGGAAAATCCTCCCTGGCCTTTGACACCATCTACGCGGAAGGCCACAGAAGGTTCGTGGAGTCTCTGTCTTCATATGCCAGAATGTTCATAGGACAGCTGGACAAGCCGGATCTCGACTCTGTAGTCGGGCTGTCTCCGGCTATATCAATAGACCAGAAGACGACCTCCAAGAACCCACGCTCGACCGTCGGGACCGTGACCGAGATATACGATTATCTCCGCCTTCTCTACTCACGCCTGGGAACTCCTCACTGCCCGGTGTGCGGAAGAGAGATCAAGCAGTCTTCGACAGACGTGATCGTTGACAGCATCATGGAACTGCCTGAGGGCACAAGATTCATGATCCTTTCCCCGGTCGTAAGGGCAAAAAAGGGCCGTCAGGAAAAGGTACTGGGCGACGCCAAGAAAAACGGATACGTCAGAGCACGTATCGACGGGATCATATATGACCTGACCGAGGACATAGAGCTTGACAAAAACCTGCGTCATACCGTAGAACTCGTCATCGACAGGCTGGTGATAAAACCGGGCGTTGAAGGCAGACTTTCCGACTCGGTGGAAGTCGCGCTGCGGGAATCAGACGGCTACGTTATATGCGCTACCGTTCCCCGCGACGGCTCTGATGCAGTAGAAAGCGAATACTCCACAAACTACGCCTGCCCGGAGCACGGTATCAGTTTCGGAGATCTGGAACCGAGGGCGTTTTCATTCAACAATCCTTTCGGCGCCTGCCCGGAATGTCTCGGTCTGGGAGTCCTCATGACAGCGGATCCCAGGAAGATCGTTCCGGATCTTTCGCTGTCTCTGGCTGAAGGCGCAGTTGCGGTAAACGGGTTCAAATCCCTTACCGATGACAGCTGGAACGGCCCTCTGTTCCGCAAAGTGATCGAAAGATACGGGGCTGATCTCGACACCCCTCTCTGCGACTATTCGCCCGAGGCCTTTGACGTGCTGCTCAACGGCGATTCTGAGCTCTATACCGTCACCCGCCGATTCGGTGAACGGGCGCAGACCCAGACGGTACCCTTCGAAGGCCTGTTGAAAATAATAGAGAAAAGAGCCCAGCCCGGAGCCTGGGAATATGAGTACTACCAGCAGTTCATGTCGGAACGCGACTGCCCGAGCTGCCACGGCGCACGACTGAATCCACAGATCCTTTCAGTGACCATAGGCGGAAAAAACATACACGAGTTCTGCTCCATGTCAGTCTCTGACGCCCTTGAATTCACAAAATCACTCCGCTTTTCTCCAGAAGGGGAAGTGGTCGCAAAAGAGATACTTAAGGAACTTAAAAGCCGTCTCGGCTTTCTCGAATCCGTAGGGCTTAATTATCTCACACTTTCGAGAAAGTCCGCGACCCTGTCGGGCGGAGAAGCCCAGAGGATAAGGCTGGCGACCCAGATCGGTTCCTCGCTTGCAGGCGTGCTGTATATTCTGGACGAGCCCTCCATAGGCCTCCACCAGAGAGACAACGGCAAACTAATAAAGACTCTCAAAAATCTGAGAGACCTCGGGAATTCCGTCATAGTAGTAGAGCACGACGAGGAGACCATCCTGTCATCCGACTATGTGATCGACATCGGTCCCGGAGCGGGAGTGCACGGAGGCGAAGTCGTCGCATGCGGGACTCCCCGGGAGATTGCGGAAAACAGAAACTCCGTAACCGGCGACTACCTTTCCGGCAGAAGAAAAATCAGAGTCCCGGAACACAGGAGGCCCGGAAACGGATCAACTCTGCGGGTCGTCGGAGCAAGAGAGCACAACCTGAAGAATATAGACGTGGAATTCCCCCTCGGATGTTTCGTCTGTGTAACCGGTGTCTCCGGTTCGGGCAAGTCTTCCCTGGTGAACTCCATTCTCTACCAGTCACTGGCCCATACTCTCAACCGGGCCATGACCATACCGGGGGACCATGACAGGATCGAGGGCACGGAAAATCTCGACAAGATAATCGCCATAGACCAGTCCCCCATCGGAAGGACGCCCAGGTCCAACCCGGCCACATATACAGGCCTGTTCACAGACATCCGGAACCTCTTCGCCTCGACCCAGGGAGCCAAGATACGAGGGTACAGCAGCGGACGTTTCTCCTTCAATGTAAAAGGAGGCCGCTGCGAAGCCTGCCAGGGAGACGGTGTGAAAAAGATCGAAATGCACTTCCTTCCTGATGTTTACGTCACCTGCGACGTATGCCACGGGAAACGGTACAACAGGGAGACCCTGGAAGTCAAGTACAAAGGCAAGAGCATCTCGGATGTTCTGGAAATGACGGCAGACGAAGGCGCCGAGTTCTTCAAGGATGTCCCGAAGATCGCAAACCGGCTGAAACTCCTCTGCGACGTGGGACTCGGATACATAAAGATCGGCCAGTCGTCCACCACCCTTTCCGGAGGCGAAGCCCAGAGAGTCAAACTGTCCACAGAACTCTCTAAGAGAGCGACCGGGCGTACGCTTTATGTGCTGGATGAACCGACAACGGGCCTTCATTCCGCAGACGTGGACAGGCTCATCAGGATCCTCCAGTCCCTTGTCGATGCCGGTAATACATGCATCGTCATCGAACACAACCTCGATGTTATCAAATGCGCAGACTACATAATCGACCTGGGGCCCGAAGGCGGTGACGCCGGCGGGACAGTCATAGCCCGTGGCACCCCGGAGGAAGTCTCTCAGATTCCCGGTTCATACACCGGCGCTTATCTTAAACCCAAGCTCAACACTTAACATACGACACTGCAGCCCCGCCGGGGCTGCTTTTTTCTCAAAAAAGAAAAAGGCATTGCTGCCTTTTGTCTTCAAATGTGCATAACTTCAAGTTCTATCCTCGTCCTTTGGGCATCGAGGCCTTTGAATTCCACGAAATAATCAAGTTCCAGTTTTCCACCCGTCGGATATTCAATGTCTCCGCGGCACCTTCTTGTGTACATGGCGAATTCCATGGGCCCGAACTGGGTATTGTATGAGTTCCTGTACCTTCTGCCTTCCGTGCACTCCAGAACAGACGCAACCGGTCCGGAATGATTGATCACCGTTTTCGGCTTTTCTCCGCTGAAGAACCGTATAACGGTCAATGTCCCGTCGAGACTCTCGTTTTCCGCAAATGAAACTTCTGTATATTTCTCACCGCTGTCAAGCTCGCCTCTTCCGATGAACCCCGTCGTGATATATGTGAACTCTTCTGAATCGTCTGTTTCGCTTTCCAGGTTGATCCTTATCTGATTGAGTATGTCCTTCAGCTTGTCTATCGGATCCTGTTCCGGCTCTTCCTCCTCATCGTCGGTCATGAACGCCTCGTTTGTTTCCGGAAGAGACAGCCCGATATCTGTCCCCTCCAGATCCAGCACGCTGTCCAGTGCCTCGTCGGTCTCCTGCGGGAAAAACTCAGGATCAAAATGTTCACGTTCAAACAGATCAAGGTCGAAGTCGTCAGGTTCGTCGAGATACAGATTCCGCAGTACCGAAGACATATCCGTCGGCAGAAGCCCCGCCCACATCTGATATCCCAGCGTCTGCCGGGACTTCAGCTTTATTTTGACCGGTATTCTTTCTTCCATCGCTCTCACAGCATCCTCAGTGTCGGCTGCGGGTTGAATCTCAGCCCGTATTCCCCGATCATCTGTTTTGCCTTTTCCCATGAAGGACCGTCATATGCAACATCCGGAGAATGAGCATCGCTCCCGACGCACACTTCGGCTCCTATCCTTCCGCACAGTTCAAAGAATCTGTCACTTGGGTAGTGCCTGTTGTCCCGGATACCGAGGCAGTTGATCTCCAGCGGCAGCCCTGCGCTTCCCGCCGTCTCGATAAGCCTGCTGTAATGTTTCTCGTATGTTTTCTGATCCCCGGTATAAGCTACCAGGTCCGGATGCGCAACATAAGTGTACATTCCTGTTTTGATAGCCTCGCAAACCTGATCCACATAATCTTTGAGGAGTTCCTCTGAATCCGTTCTCTGAGCTGAATACGCACCGTCAAACTCGTTTTTGATAAAGTGCTGCCCCAGGATCAGGTAATCCACCGGAAAGCGTTTGAACATCTCGATCGTTCTGCTGAAAAATCCGGGATAGTACTCCGCTTCATAACCGATCCAGACATCTATCCTGCCTTTGTATTCTTCTCGGAGCGCCAGCAGCGTGTTGACGTAATCCTCCTGCTGCTCCGGCTTCATCCTGAATCCGGAATAATACCCTTCAGGGAAAACATAAGGGGAATGGTCTGCAAAGCCTATGGTTTTCAGACCTGCTGCAATAGAGTTCTCTATGTATTCCCTCTCCGTCCCGGATGCGTGATTGCATCTGAACGTATGTGTATGAAGGTTGCATATCATGTTCATCTGTTACTGTCTCCCGTCCTTCGCGCTTCCTCAAGATTATACTCCTGTTGCGTTGTGTTTGCAACAAGATTTGACTTCACCGCTTTTTAGTGATATAATAATCGCGCCATACTTCTACATGTGTAAAATTGGAGATTCTACAAATGACGAATTTACGCACCGACCGTGACATCGTCACAATCAAAAGAACCATAAGTCTTAACTACGACAAATTCCGCACTCTAGGCCTTTTCTATCAGGAAAGGAATGAAGTTCTCGACAGGATAGCATCAATGGGCCCGGAATCGGTATCCTCCGCCGCAGATGAATGCCGTGACGGCGGTGTCAGGTGGAGAAACTTTGCCACACATCTCCGCAGAATCGAAAAGGAGCTGATCGGTGAAAAAGAATTGCTGGATGCGTCACAGACAGAAGAAAAGGCCTTCCAAGACATTCTCGGAAAGCCTGTTTCTGACTTTGTTTCCGTCCACAGGGAAATTGCCGGCGTTTCGGTTTCATTTGATATCACAGGGACATTTGATGTCCTCACAAAGAGCAACCGGAACGGCGTGACGGAGATCCGGAATCTCGGCGTCTCACCTGAGACCCGGTTCACCCTTGTAAACGAACTCAATCCGTTCTGGGAAGACAGGTACTCTGTTTCCCTGAAAAGCAGGAACGTTTCTTTCGCTCTGGCAGCGGAGAATCCGAAAACCGGGGTCAAAGGCAGCTGCTGCGCAAAATTCTATCTCATAACGGATAACAGCATCATTATCGACGACCTCTCAAAGTACATGGACGTCGGCGACCTAATTCTCTGGATAAACCCCTGAAACAGCCGGTATCAATTACATCCACCCCTCGTGGGTGGATTTGTATTTTCTGACCGATTCGTCCGTCTCCGCAAGGATCTGCTCGGCTTCTTCTGGGGAATGAGCGGTCGCACCGCTCGCGTGGGCGTGGCCTCCGCCGTCGTGCCTTTCCGCTATATCGTTTATAGGCATGAATCTCGACCTCAGCCTCACCCTGATATCCTTCGAATCTGAACTTTTAACGTCGTCTATGAACATGATCCAGCAAAGCGCTCCCTTCACACAGCTGAGCAGCTTTACAGCTTCTGCAGCCTCGTCATATGACAGACCGAACTTTTCCATGTCTTCTTTCGTCACCCGGACGTATGCCACGCCGTTCTCTGTGATCTTCATATTGTCATATATGAACGCGTTATATTTAAGCACATTGCAGTCTGTCAGGTATATGTAGGAATATACTTTTTCAGTATCGACTCCATTTTCAAGAAGCATCGCCGTGATCTTCATGGTCTGAGGCGAGACGGAATTGAACCTGAACCTGCCCGAATCCGTCACGATTCCGGTAAACAGGGCTTCCGCGGCTTCCTGGCCGATGACAAACCCTTCCCGCTCCAGAAACAGTTCAGCTACCATTTCACTGGCAGAACTCCTGGACGGGTCTACCCACGCCACTGTCCCGTACCGGCCGTCTTCCCTCTCCGGGTGGTGGTCGATTTTTATAATCTCCCGGCACAGGCTGTATCTCTTGTCTGAAATCCGTTCTTCGTTGGCCGTGTCAACGACTATCGCAACGGCGTCTTTGTATTCTTCCTCCGGCACCTCTTCATCGCTCGATCCCAGAAAAGAGTACATTCCGAAGTCCTCTGAATCCACAAAAAGGACTCTTTTATGAGGGAAGCTGTCCTTAAGGATCTGCCGCACCGCGACTGCTGCTCCTATACAGTCTCCGTCAGCCCGTTCGTGCCGAAAGACAAATATCCTGTCATATTCCTTTATTATTCTGATTATTCTCTGTTTTATGTCCACAGATCAATCTCCGTTCTGTGAAAACGGTTCCGGCCGCTAGTGACCGGAACCGATGATTCACCATTTAATATCAACAGATTTTCCCGTTTCAGCAGATTCGTAGATCGCGTCGAGGATCTTCATGAGCGCAAGCCCGTCTTCGCCGGTGGCAACGCACTCCTTCTTTCCTTCAACCGCGTCTATGAAGCCCCTGATCTCGTCATCGAACGCTTCCATTCCGAACGCTGTGTCCCCAACCATGTTCATGTTGGTAAACATTCCGGAAACCGCTGTGAAGACCTTAAGCGGCCCCGCCAGTCTCGCTCCGGCCTTTGTTCCGTATATCTCGACTACTCCGGTGTCTTCTTCTATGTTGAGATTGAAGCTTGCTTCCACCTGAAGCGTGAATCCGTTGTCGAATCTGACCATCGCGGATGCCATATCCTCTACCGAATATTCATATCCGTCCTTGCCCTCGATCTGCCAGCCGAGTCCGCCGCCCGAAGCCCTGTTGCAGCCGAGGTTCTTATACGTAACCCCGTAGGCAGAAACCGGTTTGGGATTTCCCGCAAGGTATCTGGAGAGGTCGATGACATGTACACCAAGGTCAATGAGGGGGCCTCCGCCCGAGAATCTCTTGTCTCCAAACCAGCCGCCTGGGCATCCGTTCTTTCTCAGATAGGTGGCTTTTGCGTAATAAACGTCACCGACGATCCCGTCTGCCGCCAGTTTTCTGAATGTCTCGGCGTCTTTTCCGAACCTTCTGACGAATCCGACCTGAAGAAGTTTGCCGTTCTTCTTTGACGCATCAAGCATCTCCTGTGCTTCCTTTGCGTTCATCGCCATGGGCTTTTCACATATGACGTTTGCTCCTGCGTTGAGCGCTGCAACGGTCGCTCCCTTGTGGGCAGCGTTCCACGTAGTCACGCTTACGCAGTCAGGTTTGACTTCAGCAAGCATTTCATTGTAGTCGGTATAAAGCCTGGTAATCCCGTATTTTTCACCCCACGCCTTCAGCTTCTTCTCATCGATGTCGCATCCCGCCACCACTTCGACCCTGTCTGAAAGCTTGAGATATCCGCCCATATGCCAGTGGCTTATGCTTCCGGTTCCGATAACTGCTACTCTGAGTTTTTCCATAAAATGCCCTCCAGATGATTGTTATTTCCTCATGAATTCTATCACAGTGCCCTGCCAAAGTCAATGCGGGCAAGCTTCTCTGCTGTATTGTTTTACATTATTATTTGTGGTAAAATATTTCCAGAAAACTGATGCGGAGGACCTGTATCATGATGACAGTGGAACGCACAACTCCATACAAAGTATCTGAAGTCTTTGAGAAAAAGGAATTCAGGAAGGACGGATATGTCCTGAGATACCGAATTTACATACCGAAAAACTACGATTGCGGCGAGACTTATCCTCTCGTTCTGTTTCTTCACGGCGCCGGGGAAAGAGGATCTGACAACGATCTGCAGCTGGTTAACGGGATCCAGACCCTTTTCAACGACCCTAAGTCTCCGATCTACGACAGCATCGTGGTCGCTCCGCAGTGCCCCGCTGATCACAAATGGGTGAACTGCGACTGGGAGTCGGGGTACTACTCGATAAAAGACACGCCAGAATCCGCTGAGCTTGAGAACGTGAGAGCTCTTCTTGGGGAGTTGATCGATTACTACAACGTTGATAGAGACCGCGTCTATGTCACCGGTCTTTCCATGGGCGGATACGGGACCTGGGACCTTCTTTCCCGGTTCGGAGCGATGTTCGCTGCGGGGATACCGATCTGCGGCGGGGGCGATCCTTCCTATGCGGATAAACTGAAGCGCATCCCCATCAGGACCTTCCACGGTTCCGAAGACGGAGCCGTACCCGTCTCCAGCACAAGAGGAATGTTTGCCGCCATAAAGAAGGAAGGCGGAGAAAAGATCTCCTATACGGAATTCGACGGAGCAGACCACGGTGTATGGGACCGTGTTTATGAAAATACTGATAACATCCGCTGGCTGTTTTCCCAGTCTCTTGAAGAAAGACGGAAAACTGCCGAAAAAAGCAGTCAGATCAAGAAGCTTGCCGCGGCCGGCGGTATCGCCGGAGCCCTGGTATCTGTCCTGATCGCCGTGTTTGTGGAAAAGAACAGGAAAAAAGGAAAAAGTACAAAAAACAAGAAATGAAAAAACCGATGATAAGAGAGGAGATACACCGTATCTCCGCCGACCCTTCGCAGGGGCTCTCATCACTGCAGGTCGAAGAAAGAGTAAGCAAGGGATATTCAAATAAGGTCACTGACACAGGGGAGAAAAGTTCTGCAAGCATTATCTTCCATAATCTGTTCACTTTTTTCAATACCATTCTGTTTTCCATTGCTCTGGTTTTTTTGATCTGCATTATTGTTTTGAACGCCATAGGCCGGAAAGACATCGCTGATGAGTATTTCGGCATATCAAAATTCGTTTTCCTTGTGCCCGCCGTAATGAACGTCATAATGGGCACGTCTCAGGAACTGCACAGTCTGAAAATCATCAAAAGTCTGAAGATCATCACGAAGGCGAAGTCTTTTGTCGTGCGCGATTCGGAGCTTCAGACCATCAATGCAGACTCTGTCGTCATAGATGATATCGTCGTGCTGAAAACCGGCGAACAGGCATCTGCGGATCTGATCGTCGTTTCGGGCGATGTTTCCGTCGACGAATCGATGCTCACCGGCGAATCGGATTATGTACGGAAACTGCCCGGAGACACTATCCTTGCAGGATCCACGGTCATGCTGGGCGAAGCGAAGGCTTCCGCAGAAAGAGTGGGAGACGACACGTACGCGGCAAAACTATCAAGGAAGGTAAAAGGCAGCGCACGTCATAAATCAGAGCTGATGCAGACCATCCTCAAAATAGTGAAGTTCCTGACAGTGATGCTGGCTCTGGTCTTTGTCACCGTCATCCTCACGATGATCTTCAAGATCTCAAAGCACGGAAACGATCCTTCCCTCTGGGGCGGAATGACACTGTCTCTCAGCGAACCCGTCGCCTGGGCCCAGATCATGCTGGTGGCAGGAACATTCGGAGCCGGGATAATCCCCACCGGACTGGTTCTCACCACCTCCGTGACTCTTTTGGTCTCCATCGTTTCCCTTTCCCGCAAAGAGACTCTCATCCAGGAAATGTATTCGCTGGAAAACCTTTCCCGTGTCGATGTTATCTGCCTGGACAAAACGGGAACACTGACGGACGGATCGATGGAAGTCAGTGACGTGAAGGGGTTTGCGCTGTACGACGATGTGGTCAACTCAGTCAGGGACATCCTGGCGTCCACCGAAAACAAAAACGCCACGGCGATGGCGCTGTATAAAAAATTCGGTCAGTCAGAGCAGGTCGAGCTTCAGGAGATCATTCCCTTTTCAAGCGAAAACAAATACTCCGGCATCGTTTATGCCGACGGGGCCAAACTCCTCATAGGAGCCCCTGAATATCTTCTCGAGCCTTCTGATCCGCGACTTGCCTATGTAGAGAAAAAAGCAGCGGAAGGCCACCGCGTAATTGCGATGACCAAAGACGGCAGACTGATTGCTTTCTTCTCGCTGGAAGACCACATCAGAGATTCCGCAAAAGACACCCTGGCCTTCTTCAAAAACAACGGCGTGTCCACGAAGATCATCTCCGGCGACAACCCGCTGACAGTCAGCAACATCGCAAAAGCCTGCGGCGTGGAGAATGCAGACCGCTTCATTTCTCTTGACGGAGTTCCCGTTGAACAGATCTATGAAATAGCTGACGAATATACGGTGTTCGCAAGAGTCTCGCCGGAACAGAAAGAAGCTCTTGTCGACGCCCTTCAGAAGAAGGGCCATAAGGTCGCGATGACCGGCGACGGCGTCAATGACATCCTCGCTCTCCGGAGAGCCAACGCATCGATAACGTTTTCAACAGCCACGGAAGCTGCAAAATCCTGCTCCGATGTGGTCCTGCTGGACAACGATTTCTCACATCTCAAGGAAGTGGTGGCAGAAGGTCGCCGCGTCATAGGCAACGTTCAGAAGACCGCGATCCTGTTCCTTATGAAATCCCTGGCAATAATCGTCTGCGCCTTCGCTATGATCCCGTTCGCCAGGGGTCAGATGTGGTTCACCATCGAAAACGCATACATGCTGGAAGCAGCGATAATCGGAACGGGCGGTTTCCTCCTGTCTCTTGAGTATCAGAAAGAGCCCATAAGAGGATCATTCATAAAGAATATCGCCTTGAAAGCCCTTGCGGCAGGGCTTCTCGCGGCGACGGCAATCATCCTCCCCATCACGATGTATGCCGCCCCGAACTATCTGGGCAGGACACCGTTCATAGCGAGCACCAGTGTAGGCGCCATGGTCACGATTCTTCTGTCGATATCGGGGTTCGTCGTAGTGCTCTGTATGTGCCTGCCCTTCAACAAGTACCGTATCTTTACGATACTTGCAGTTCTTTTCGTTGGAGGGTTTCTGGGCCTGGCCCTTCCGACTTCATTCCTGTGCGGGGCTCCGACGGGCGCTTCAATGTTTGCATACGACTCGTCCCTCGGACAGACCATTTTCGATGCCCAGTTCTTCCATGAGGTGTTCCAGCCATGGAACTCGCCTGTCGTGCGAAACGTATTCCTGAACTACGACAACTACCTTATCATCCGTGTTTTCCTTTATGTGGCCATCCCCGTGTTCTTCATCATAATGCATGGTATAGACCAGTCCCTCAGACGGGAGTACGGCATCATTAACAACGAACAGTCACGAGTCACGTTCGGCAAGACCATGCTCCTGGTTTCCGGCGTTGTGCTGATCATCCAGAGGATCTTTGCCATAATCGCAGACATAATGGACATGCGGAACTTCGATCTGTTCAGCATAAGCACAGCAACTGTGAACGTGATACTGTCCTTCCTGGTCAGCGGACTCGTTATCTTCCAGGGATACTGCGGTTACCGGGTTTGGAAAACCGGCGACAGACGGTTCATGAACCTGTCGTTCATCTTCTCGATCTTCACCCTGGTCCTGCTCGTCGTCGATCTGAGTCTTGAACCCATAACCATAACCCTCGTTTTCGGCGACAATCCGCAGAACACTCTGGCTACCGCAGACAACCTGATCTCCATTATCATCCAGGTGCTTTACATTCTGGGAAGCTTCATAGTATGGTACAGCAGAGATAAGATCTCCGCCAGAAACCTGCGTCTCCCGAAAATAAAATAACTCAAAAAGAAGGACGGCGCGACCATCCTTCTTTCTTGTTTTTGCATAACTATTTATTAGTTCTCGTTTGTCCTTACAATGATCCCGTTTTCGAAATACCCTTCGTATGTCCTCCCGTTGGGCCAGGTATACTTTCCCTTTCCGCTCATGACGTTGTTCTTGAACTCGCCTTCATAAACCTCGCCGTTTGCCCAGGTGTATGTACCGAAGCCTTCCCTTCTGTCTTCAACAAAGTCGCCGCTGTAGGTGTCGCCGTTTGCCCAGGTGTATACTCCGGTCCCGTCCTTCATATTATCCTTGTAGCTTCCTATGTATTTGTCTCCGGAAGCGAAGACGTACTCCCCGCTGCCGCTTCTCTTGCCGTCCCTGAAACCGCCGGTATATATGTCTCCGGAAGCGAATGTGTACTTGCCGGTTCCGGTCTTTTCACCGTTTACGAACGATCCCTCGTAAACATCGCCGTCCGCGTAGGTGAATTTGCCTTCGCCGTTCTGGAGGTCTCCCTTGAAGTTGCCGTCGTACACATCTCCGTTGGCATATTCGAGCCTTCCTTTCCCTTCCTTCAGCAGATTGACCAGCTCGCCGTAGTATACGTCTCCAGTGGAATACTCGATTTTCCCGACATCCTGACTGACGTCCGCCGTGATCCCGTTCGAATAAACAATCTTTCCGCTGTACGGATTCCCCGACTCGTCAACCTTGCCGAGGAACTTCACATAAAGGTCGTCAGATATCTTTATTCTGGTGTATCTTACGCCTGACAGATGAAGCGCCAGTATCACGGCGCCCACCGCAACCACCGCAACGAGGAAAATGATCAGGAGCAGGGATCCGAGACTTCTGCTTTTCTTCTTTTTTGTCTGAGTTTTCTGTTGTGGCCTCTGCTGCGCGGTCTGGTTTGCATTAGCCGTTCTGCTGTGCGTGTTCTGCTGAGGCGGCCTCGAGAGATTCTGCCGCTGCTGGACCGGTCGCTGCTGCGTGCTGCGTTGCTGGTTCGGCTGACCAGAACGCTGCTGGGCAGATGCGGGTCTCTGTCCGGTCTGCTGGGCCGGCCGCTGCTGCGGCCTATATCCCGAACTGTTCCCTGCCGCGTTTCTTGTCTGCGCCTGTCTTGGATCGTTCGCTCTATATTGGTTCTGGTTCCTGTTCGTGTTAATGTTGTTTCCGTTCTGCATTTTCCCCTCCAGCGTACTCACTTTGCACCGAATACCGACTGTGCCATGTCAATAAGCTTTGGGACCAGATACATGGCCCCGATACCAAGCCCGATAATCAGTAATATTGAAATGATGACCGTTGCGGCCGTCATTTTTCCTTCATCGAATCTGACTTCTGCCGGAACTCTCTTGCTATCCGGCAGGAAAAACTTTGCCTCTTTAAAATCCGTCCGTTTTGGTTCTTCCCTGCTGAAAATTCTGCACAGCGCTCTGACAAAACCGGAAGACACTTCTTTTTCCGCGGTACTGCTGTTGGAACACATTACGTATTTCCTGAGCGGACTGGCAGTCTTCAGGAACCTTTGAGCAATCCGCGTCCCGTTTTCCTCTAATTCCCCGACAGTAAGCGCGCTTTCTTCGGAATCCGCCTTGAGAGCGATAAGGATCCTTATTATACCGGCGTTTCGTTTCTTTGAAATATACGAAACAATGAGCCCGATTATCAGCCCGATGCATATTCCGATTATTATTGCATATACCGTAATCTCACCGTATGAAAGCAACGTGGTCGTGCCGTCCCCCTGGATCATTTTGAGCCCCGATATGGTCCACCTGAATGTCACTTCTCTTCCCCCGTATCACAGCTGGCTGGATAATTCCTGCCCGCTGATCCGTCTGATCAGGTCTTCAAGGTCTTCTTCGTCTCTGTACTCGATATTAATGAAATTAGTCCCTGATTTCGTTGAAATGCGGCATCTTCTGCCCGTCAGCCTGGTAAATTGTTGCTCCAGTTCTTCCCTGTAGTCGATTTTTATCTCTCCTTCAACGGTCTTTTTCTCCGTCTTTTGTCTGTTCATCGACTTGACCAGTTTCTCTGTGTCACGGACTGAAATTCCCTTGTCAACGATTCTGGCTGCAAGATCTTCCATCAGACCTCTGTCTTTCAGGCCAAGCAAAGCCCTGCAGTGACCCGAAGTCAACTCATTTTTCAAAAGATATTTGATAACTCCCTCGGGCAGCTCCAAAAGTCTCAGTGTGTTTGCTATTGAACTTCGGGATTTCCCGAGCTTTTCCGCAACTTCCTCCTGCGTGAGGCTGAACCCGTCCATCACGGCTTTTATTGCCGATGCTTCCTCAAAAGCGTTTAGGTCCTCTCTCTGGAGGTTTTCCACAAGTGCCATTTCGGCTGAGTCGAGGTCGTCTGCCTTTGTGACGATCGCAGGAATCTCTGTCAGCCCTGCCTGCCTAGCTGCCCTGTATCTTCTCTCTCCGGCAATGATCTCGTATCTTCCCTCTTTTTCCCTCACCAGGATCGGCTGAAGGACCCCGTTGTTCGCGATCGACCTGGCAAGTTCTTCAAGAGATTCCGGTGAAAAGGTTTTTCTGGGCTGTGACGGATTGGTGTCTATTTTGGAAATCGCGATTTCTTCCCTGCCCAGGCTGCTGTTCCCGGCAACTTCGTCGCGGAATGAATTATCCTGGAAAATGACATCTAATCCTCTCGGTAAAGAGCTGTTTTTTATCATTTTTCAAATCCTCTTTCTCATTCTTTGTTTGATTTCTCCGGTTTGAGCCCGATCCTTGCGATTATTTCGTCTGTAAGCTTCATATATACTTCCGCCGCTTTCGAATACTTGTCGTGGTAATTGATCGGTTCTCCGAAACCAGGCGCCTCGGATATCCTTACCAGTCTCGGCACCGCTGTGTTGAAGAGTTTATCCTTATAATACTTCTTCAGCTCTCCAAGTACGGCGGTCGAAAGGTTCAGCCGCCCGTTGAACATCGTTATGATGATTCCAAGGACGCTTAAACCCGGATTATACATCTCCTTGACTCTCTTTATCGTGCCCATCAGCTGAGTGAGGCCTTCCAGAGCGTAATATTCGCACTGCATCGGTATGATGACGCCGTCTGCTGCTGTCAGGGCGTTGATTGTCAGCATCGACAGAGAAGGCGGGCAGTCTATCACTATCAGGTCATATCCCTCGCATTTTTCTATGAACGCCTTCATCTTGGCTTCGCGCCTTTTCATGTCTACCAGCTCAAACTCCGCTCCCGCAAGAGTGATGGTGGATGGAACCACGTACAGATTGCTGAACGCGGTCTTCATCACTACTTCTTCCGGCTTGGCGTCGTCGATAAGTGCGTCATATGTAGTCATCTCAAGCTGTCTTTTAGCCACTCCTACGCCGCTGGAAGAGTTCCCCTGGGGATCAGAGTCGATCAGAAGGACCCTGAACCCTTTTTCTGCAGCGCAGCTTGCAATGTTCACGCATGATGTCGTTTTTCCAACTCCGCCTTTCTGGTTGGCAAAGGCCACAACGTACGGTTTTGACATAATATCCTTCTTTCCGTGCATCATTCTCGCCTAAATTATACCGAATTATCCAAAAAGTGTCAAATGTGTTTTGTTTTCTGTGCAAAAAAATGTTTCACGTGAAACATTCTGGCCGTGATGACGTGCCTGTACCGGATGTTTCACGTGAAACATTTTCTATTTTGTCTTTCTTACGATCTCGGAATATCTTCTGGGGTATCTGTCCGGAGTCTCCGCTGCCTTCCTGTATACCAGAACGGTCCGTTTGTCACCGCCGGGCAGGGAATACTCAACTGTCAGCTCCTCTTTTGCCCCCAGTTCCTCTGCAACTCCGTCAGCCATATCCCTTTCTTCTTCAAGACGGGACTTGAGCGCGACGAACAGTCCTCCTTTTTTTACCAGCGGAACACACAATTCAAGGATCACAGGCAGGGAAGCCACCGCTCTGGCTGTCACAAGCCCCTGGCTTTCCCTCAAAGCCGAAACTCCAAGTTCCTCAGCTCTCCCTTGTGCCGCCTTTACGTTATACAACCCTGAGAATTCCGCCGCTTCCCGGATGTGCTTTATTTTCTTCCCGGTCGAATCGATGCCAAGAAATTCCATGCGACTGTCGAGTTCGGAATAGACCGCCGCCAGCGGGAGAAGGGGGAAGCCCGCTCCTGTTCCAACGTCGGCAATGCTCCCCGTAATGTTTTTGAGAAAACCGTCATATATGAGGCAGAAGGGAAGGATGGAGTCTATTATGTGTTTTCTAATTATCTCTTCGGGTTCGAGAATAGATGTCAGATTGTACTTTTTCCCGTTTTCGATGAGGATTTCCGAAGTTTTCCAAAATTTTTTTATTGTTTTTTCGAAAACTGCGGCTTTTTTGAATATCTCGCTGCCTCTCAGGCAGATCTCAGCGTACCCGAGATATATCTCAATGAACTTTTCAAACTCTATTGCATTCATCTTCTGTTTCTGCCCTTGTTCTGGTTTTCCGGTGCCCGCACTCCGATTTTTGCGTATTTTCCGCGTTTTCCTTTCTGCATCGATGTGCCGATGGGTCCCAGCTTTTTCCCGGTCTCAAAATACTCCCCATGGGAGTACACAAGCAGGTTGACCCTGTCCAGATGAAGCTTTCCGTCTTTATCCACAAGATCCTCGTCTACGGAAACTGAGACGACGTCTGCAAGAAACATGTCGTGGGAACCAAGTGATAACTTTTGGAAAACTCTGCATTCAAGAGCGAGAGGGCACTGCTCGATGGTCGGAACTCCGACCGAATCGGACGGTATCAGAGTCAGACCTGTCTTTTCCGCCTTGTTCACGCATCTCCCGGTCACGGTGCCCACATAGTCGCACACCTCGACCATCGAAGACGGCGTGAGGTTGATGACAAATTCTCCGGTCTCCTCTATCAGTTTATACGAATGTCTCTCGGGTCTCACCGAGATGTACACGCGCGGGGGCTTGGATGATGCCACTCCGCACCATCCGATGGTAATGATGTTCGCTTCTTCTCCTTTTCCGCACGTTACCATCACGGACGGCACCGGAGCGAGTAAAACAGATCCTTTCCAGCTTATTCTTCCCATATTTCTCCTGTCAGACAGGGGAGACCCGCCTGGAGTCTCCCCTGAACTCTTTTATTGCTCCTCTGTCTGGACTTCTTCTTCGGAGTCGGCCGTTTCTGATCCTTCGTCTTCCTCTGCCTCTTTGTTTACATGCTCGACCAGGGCAAAGTTGACTATTCTCTTATCAGCTCCGAGTCTCATTACTATTACGCCTTTTGCGGATCTGCTGTATGACGGTATCTCGGAAACAGGAGTCCTTATTATCGTTCCGTCCTCCGTGATCATGAGCACGTCCTGATCCTCGGTGGCAGTCGAAATGCCACATATCTCGCCTGTTCTCTCGTTGGGCTTCAGAAGGATCATGCCCTGTATCGCTCTTCCTTTTGCAGCGAAAGCGTCAGGTGATACCCTCTTGCCGAGACCGTATTCACTGATGGTCAGTATGCTGTTGGTCTCCGCCCAGCCTTCGGTCTTCTCGATTATGCACGCTCCCGCGACCTTGTCGTCTCCTCTGAGCCTTATTCCGCGTACACCGCGGGCGGTTCTTCCGAGGATGGTCACTTTGTTTTCGTCGAACCTTGCTGCCAGTCCCTGGCGTGTTGCAATGAGGATGTCCGACTCTCCGTGCGTCAGTCCCACGAATACCAGCCTGTCCCCTTCGTCAAGGTTAAGGGCGATCTTTCCGCCTCTCCTCTGTATCCTGAAGTCGGAAAGTCTTGATCTCTTGATGATGCCGTTTTTCGTTATCATCGTGAGATAGTTCCTGTCATCGTATTCATCCGTCAGGGAAGTGTCCTTGTAATCTGGAACGCTGAACATGGCGGATATCTTTTCATCCGGGGTTATATCAAGGATGTTAACGATGTTAGATCCCTTTGCGGTGCGCCCGGCCTCAGGTATTCTGTATGCCTTGATCTGGTACACTCTGCCGAGATCGGTGAACAGCATCAGGAACGAGTGTGAATCGGCGACAACGACCCTTTCTATGAAATCCTCTTCCTTCGTCGTCATTCCGATAATGCCCTTGCCGCCTCTTCTCTGTGAAGAATATGTGGTGGCAGGCTGTCTCTTTATGTACCCGCTGTGGGTGAGCGTGATAACGGTCTTGTGCCTTTCGATAAGATCCTCTATAAGGATCTCGTTCTCGGCCTCCTCAATAGTCGTCCTTCTCTCGTCGCCGTACTTGTCTTTTATAGCGAGAAGCTCTTCCTTGATTATGCCCCTTATCCTTTCCCGGTCTCCCAGGATCTCTCTGTATTCCTCAATGGCTTTGTACAGCTCTATCAGTCTGTTCTCTATCTTCTGCCTTTCGAGCCCTGACAGCCTTCCGAGGGTCATCTGTACAATCGCCTGGGTCTGCTCGTCCGAAAGCTCGAACCTGGCCTTCAGTCTTTCTCTCGCCTCCGGCGTATCCGGAGAAGACCTGATGATGTTTATGACCTCATCGATGTTGTCCGTGGCAGTCTTCAGCCCTTCGTTGATATGGGCCTCTTTCAGGGCCTTGTCGAGGTTGAATTTGACCCTGTTCGTCACGACGGACTCCTGATGGGTCACATACACGCTCAGTATTCCCCTGAGATTGAGTAGTTTTGGCTCTCCGCCCACAAGCGCATACATGATCGCGGAACAGGTGGACTCCATTTCGGTATACTTGTACAGCTGATTCAGCACCACCTGAAGGTTGGCGTCCCTGCGGCATTCCACCACGATCTTCATGCCGTCCCTTCCGGATTCGTCTCTCAGGTCGGTGACGCCTTCGACTCTCTTTTCCTTGACCTGGTCTGCCATATTGCGGACAAGATCCGATTTCTGGACCATGTACGGAATCTCGTAAACCACTATCCTGTGGTTCTCCTCGTCGAGTTCCGCCTTTGCTCTTACCATTATCCTGCCGCGCCCGGTCGAATATGCTTCAAATATTCCCGCTGTTCCGTATATACCGGCTCCGGTAGGGAAGTCCGGACCTTTTATGTACTGCATGAGTTCGGACACACCTGCGTCGGGATGCTCCATGAAATATATGGTCCCGTCAACCACTTCACCAAGGTTGTGCGGCGGGATATTTGTTGCCATTCCGACAGCGATACCTATCGCGCCGTTTACGAGAAGATTCGGAAATCTTGAAGGAAGCACGGCAGGCTCGCGTCTGGTATTGTCGAAGTTCATGTTCCAGGGGATGACTTCCTTGTCTATATCCCCCATCATTTCCTCAGATATCTTTGAGAGCCTGGCTTCCGTGTAACGGTAGGCAGCCGCATTGTCCCCGTCGATGTTACCGAAGTTTCCCTTGCCTTCAACGAGCGGATAGCGGTACGAAAAGTCCTGGGCCATACGGACCATGGTACCGTATACCGATGCATCGCCGTGAGGATGGTATCTGCCAAGCACATTTCCTACGGTCGTTGCCGACTTTCTGAACTGTTTGTCATGGGTGAGATTGTCCTCATACATCGCGTAAAGAACACGCCTCTGGCCGGGCTTCATGCCGTCTCTGGCGTCGGGCAGAGCTCTGTCTGTGATAACGGACATAGAATACTCCAGAAATGACTTCTGGACCTGATGTCCCAGATTCACCTGAAGTATCTTCTGATCCGGAAATTCGATGTTGTGCTCTTTGTTTGTGGTTTTTCTTGCCATAAAAAGCTCCAGCGGGATAAACCCTTAAGTCAATCTAAACTCAGCCTTCCGCTGACAAACTCAGCGGAAATCCTGTTTGCGTATTTCACGCTTGAAATGATGTTTTTTCTGTTGGTAACTATAAAATAGTTATATATAAAGGCCCCGAGAAACGTATCTCCCGCTCCTTTAAGTCTTTTTACCTTTTCCGGACAGCCCGGCACATATGTCGATTTCCTGCTTTTTCCTTTTCCGCAGGTTACCAGAACGCCTTTTTCCCCCATAGTCGTCAGTACGCAGATATCACCCAGGGAAATGGCGCTCTCTGACGCCTCGCCCGCTGTTTCCAGGCTCCTTCCGGCGATTCCCGACAATTCATGTATATTGGGCTTGATAAAGTCAGGTTTTCCTGATGACGCCAGGGCAACCCTCATAGCTTCGCCGTCGCAGTCCAGCACCGTGATCCCTCCGAGGTCCTTTACCGTGCAGATCATTCTGGCGTAGTAGTCCGCACCTACATCCGAGGGAAGACTTCCCGCCATCACCACGACACAGTCGTTCCCGGCGGTTCTTTCCTTCTTTAGAATATCCCCGATGGTCCTGATGATTCTGTTCCCGGCTTCTCCTATAGGTGGGGAAGGGGAGTTTACCTCCACAGACCGTCCCTCATCAGGTATGACCGATGTGTTTATTCTTGTCTCGCCCTGTATGTTTACGGTCTTCAGACGCAGATTCTCCCTTTCGGCCATCCGTTTAAGCAGTTTCCCGGTCTCTCCGCCGGTCACGGCGACAGTCGTCAGGCCGCCGTTTCCGATATCTCTCCCGTCTCTTTCGGAAAGTTTTTTTATGCACCTGGAAACATTTATGCCCTTGCCGCCGCATTTCACGGTCAGCTGTCTTGATCTGTTGGTTTTCTCGGGCTCTATTTCAGTCACCAGATACTCAACGTCGACTGCTGGAGAAAGTGTAAGTGTGATTATCTTCGTCATACGTCGAGGTTTTCCACATATTTCGCGTTAACTTCGATGAATTCCTTTCTCGGTTCCACTTTGTCTCCCATGAGGACCGAGAATATCTCATCGCATTTCATTGCGTCTTCTATATCTACCTTGAGGATCGTTCTGGTCTCCGGATTCATGGTAGTCTGTGCCAGATCCTCTGCGTCCATCTCTCCGAGACCTTTGTATCTGTCGACCGTAAGATTCCCTCCTAGCTCAGCTATCAGGTCGTCTCTTTCGGCGTCACTAAATGCGTAGTATTCCTTCTGGCCTTTTCTTATCCTGTAAAGCGGCGGCTGCGCAAGGTACACGTGTCCCTGCTCGATCAGCGGCTTCATATGGCGGAAGAAGAAAGTCAGAAGAAGCACGCTTATATGGGCTCCGTCAACATCGGCATCAGCCATTATTATGATTTTGCCGTACCTGAGCTTCGCTATATCGAATTCCTCGCCGATACCGCACCCAAGTGACTGGATTATAGGAATAAGGGAAGGATTTGAATATACTTTGTCCAGCCGTGATTTCTCAACGTTAAGAACTTTTCCCCTCAGAGGAAGGACAGCCTGGAACACGGAGTCTCTGCCGCTCTTCGCGCTTCCGCCTGCGGAGTCTCCCTCTACCAGGAAGAGTTCCGTAAACTCCACTCTCTTGTCATTGCAGTCAGATAATTTTCCGGGGAGCGTGGAGCCCTCCAGGACGGATTTTCTCCGTGTTGCCTCTCTTGCCTGCCTTGCGGCCTCTCTGGCTCTCTGGGCCGCTATCGTCTTATCAATGATCGCTCTTGCTACTATGGGGTTCTCTTCAAAGAATTCGGACAGCTTTTCGGTAACTATGTTGTCTACGATGCTTCTGACCTCGGAGTTCCCCAGCTTCGCCTTTGTCTGGCTTTCGAACTGCGCGTCCGGAAGCTTAACTGAAACGACCGCGCAAAGGCCTTCTCTTGTGTCTTTTCCTTCGAAGTTCTTGTCAGAATCCTTCAGCGCGCCGTACTTTCTCGCATAATCGTTCATCACCTTCGTGATGGCGTTCTTGAATCCGGTCTCGTGAGTCCCGCCGTCAATCGTGGCCATGTTGTTGGCAAACGTCACGATGTTCTCGTTGTAGCTGTCATTGTACTGCATGGCCACTTCTGCGGTGATATCGCCCTTCTGCGCTTTCATGTAGATGACATCGGGGTGAATGACTGTCGCGTGCTTTGCCTTGTTCATGTGTTCCACGAACTGGCGGATTCCTCCGTCATATTTGAGGTTATATTCTATTATGTCGCTCTTTTTAATGTTCTCGTCTTCGGAATCCTCGAAAACAACGGTACTTGAAGTGGCCTCATCAGAATCCTCGTCCGGCTCCGTATCTTCAGCTTTTTCCTTTTCAAGCTGATAGTCATGTACCTTGTTTACGAGATGCCTCTCGTCCCTGAGTATTATTCTTATGCCGGCGTTAAGGAATGCCTGTTCGCGGAGTCTGGTCAGAAGAGTGTTAAAATCAAATTCCGTCGTATCCGTAAACACCTCGGGATCCGGTTTGAATCTTACATACAGTCCGTGCTCGTCCGTGGGGCCTTCGTCCTTGAACTCTCTTGCGATATTTCCTTTTTCGAACCGCATGGTATATCTTCTGCCTTCGTGCGCGTTGTCAACTTCCATCCACTCTGAAAGCGCGTTTACTACAGAAGCTCCCACGCCGTGAAGTCCGCCGGCAATCTTGTATCCTCCGCCGCCGAATTTTCCTCCGGCGTGCAGGACCGTAAATACCACTTCGAGCGTCGGCTTACCGGTCTGATGGATCCCTGACGGAACGCCTCTTCCGTTGTCCTTCACGGAACACGATCCGTCAGGATGAAGCGTGACAATAACGCAGTCGCAGTATCCTGCCATTGCTTCGTCTATCGAGTTGTCCACTATCTCATAAACAAGATGGTGAAGGCCGCCCTGAGACGTTGTCCCTATATACATTCCGGGCCTTTTTCTTACTGCTTCCAATCCTTCCAGGACCTGAATCTGATCGTCGTCATATGCCTGCTCGACTTTTGATTCCCCCGGATATTCAAGTTCTGCATTGTTCTGTGTTTCGAGATCCATATAGTCACACCTGATTCAAAATTTCTTTTTTTCACTTCTTGCGGAAAGAGCAGCCGTTGAAATATGTGTAAGTATAACTTCGCCGTTATCCTTAAGTATGAACGTTCTCGGAAGATCCTCTCCTGAAATATACACTTTTCCTTTTTTCTCCGCTTTTTTCAGAAACTCATTGTTTATCCCGGAATAGTTTTTTCCGTCCATATCAAAGAATCCTATGATCTCACGGTCCCTTATAACTCTGTCCGCACCGGCGTGTATGTACATATTCCTATCTGTTCATCTTTATGGGCATCACGAAGTATGTGAAGGTTCCTTTTTCTTCATCTTCCACCTTGTTCTGCCTGTTTTCCCTGTTTCCGTATACTGAAGAGTCCGGATTCGTTTCATTTATGCTGCTTCCTTCAGCAGGCTCGATGATTGCTCCCATGAGAGGAGTGTTCATCCTTATTCTTATTCTGTCACACTCGTTCGGTGTGGATTTAAGCGATTCAAGAAGGAATCTGCAGTTGAATCCTATCGCTAGATCCTGTCCGTCTATGGCTGCCGGAACTTTTTCATTGACAGATCCGTCCTGGGACAGCGCTGACATCCTGATGCTGTTGTTTTCAAATTCAAGCTTTACATGAGATTTTGAGCTTCCGCCTGTCTTCTCGTCAGCAACTATCGCTGCTCTTTCAAGCGCTGCTATGAAATCTGCCTTCGAAACATATGCCTGCGTCATATATGATTTAGGAAGGAGTTTTTCAAAATTGATATATTCCGCCTCGATAAGTCTCGTGAAGAAATACATATTCCTGAATCTGAAGATGACATGCTTCGCTCCTACCATCATGGTAACTTCCTCTTCGGAATCCTCAAGCATCCTTACAAGTTCAGTCAGAAACTTCTTCGGTACGATGAAGCTCGTCTCCTCTATGTCTTCTCCTATTCTCACCTTGGCTGCAGCAAGCCTCTGCCCGTCACATCCGACGACTACAAGATTTCCTTCCTTTATCTGGAAGAAAGCTCCATTGAATGCAGCTCTCTGATCATTGACTGCAACAGAGAATACCGTTTCAGATATGACGTTTCTGAGCTTGTACTGAGGCATTACGTACTTCTTTTCACCTGTAAAATGAGGCATGGAAGGGAACTGGTCTGCAGAAATAGTTGATACTTCATATTTGGTATTACCGCCGACTATCTTTAGTATCCCGTTCTCATCTATATCAAAATCTACATTTCCTTCCGGAAGAATATTGATCCTCTGCTTGATGCTCTGCGTGTTTACGACGAACGCTCCAGGTTCTATCACTTCGCATTCTATGCACGCTCTCATTCCTTTATCAAGGTCAAAGGCAGATATCCTGCAGGAATCGGGATTTTCTACATCATACTCTCCGTAATTTCTGTCTGGCGGACATTCGAACAGAAGTCCGTCAACAGTCATGAGGGTATTTTTTGTCTGGGAAATTGAAGAAGCCGGATCCAGAACTTCCATGAGTTTTTTCTTGTCAAATCTGACTTTCATAATAAACCTCTTTCGTTTGTGATTTTTGTTTTTTGGGTAGTGGAATAATATAAATATGTATTTTTGTTTCTAATATTTTAGTAGTACGCGTTTGAAACATTTGAAAACGCGGAAAAAAGGGAAAAAAACGGAAAAAAAGAGATAACATGAGAAAAACGGCCGGTTTTCTTTAAGCATTCCATTTGCTTGTTTTTGGATTAAAAACAGTACTTTATATACTGTTCCTTTTCTGATTTTCTTTTCAGATCCTAACAGTAAAACACCGAATTTGAAAAGACGGAAAAACACAAATGTAGAGTGAAAACGGTTTCAAATCTCAGGCAGCGATTACAGAAAATATAAGCAGATTTTTTCTCTAATTATGAGTTAAAAAATCACTATCTTGTTTTTCGTTTTATTCTACAAATTTCGAGGATAAACGGTTTTCAAATCAGTTTTCAAAAAGCTATTTGAAAATTTTATATTTGTAAAATGAAGATATTTTACAACCAAAACTTGCAGATTTTCCCCGATTGTTATGATATTTTTGATTTTCTGCAACTTAACAGAGATGGATCTCATAATTAAATAGGGATTACTGACCGCGTTCCACCTCTTTTATTATCTCGTTGATCTTTGCATCCATGACCCTGTCGGTAGTGATTAATTCTGCAATCGCATCGACGTTTGAATGCACGGTGGAGGAGTCCCTGTTGTCGAATATCTTTCCTATGTCGCTGAGAGAAAGCGAAGTGATCTTTCTCATGACATACATAGCCGCATTCCTTGCATCTTTTATGTTTTTGATCCTGCTTGGTCCCAGGATCTCTTTCTCATCAACCTTAAAGATCCTTGAGGTAACGGAAACGATCCTTTCTGCGGTATCTGAAACCGGCTCGGATTCGGTAAGATAGTCAGAAGTGAACTGGAGGACCATTTCCATGCTTATAGGCTGCCCGGTAACGATACTGGTGAGAGAAAGCTTTTTTACTACTCCCTCCAGCTGTCTGATGTTTTCCTTTATATTCTGGGCGAGAAATTCGATGACATCATCAGGGAGCTCTATGTTGTACTGTTTTGCTTTTGTTTTTAAGATCGCTACTCTCAGTTCATAGTCCGGAGCTTTTATATCGGCGGTAAGGGCAGCGTCGAATCTAGTTTTCAGCCTGTCTGCAAGCTCGGTAAGTTCCTTCGGAGGTCTGTCCGACGTGATTATTATCTGCTTGTTCCTTTCGTACAGGTTCTCGAATATATGGAAGAATTCCGTCTGAGTTGCCTCTTTGCCCTCGATAAACTGGATATCATCGATCAGGAACATATCGACGTCCCTGTATTTGCCGAGAATCTCCTGTTTGATGTTTTTGGTGGAGGTCAGGGCTTCCACGATCTGGTTGGAAAAATCCTGAGCCTTTACGTACTGGATTTTCAGGTCCGGATTCTTCTCGATTGCCTTGTTTGCGATCGCATACATAAGATGTGTCTTTCCCAGACCTGATTTTCCCCATATGATAAATGGGTTTATAAGAGTCTCTATCCTTGTTTTGTCGTTGTAGCCTCTGTCCGCAACATTTATTGCGGCCGCTCTTGCAAACTCGTTTGAGTTTCCCTCGACAAAATTCTCAAATGTATAATCAGGGAAAGGATAATTTATGGTTTTTGTCTCTACCTTTACCGCAGTCTGTGGAGCCTGACTCTCAGACATTGTATCGGATGAAGACTGTTTTGCCGACTCTCCTTCGACTGTTATCTCTATCTCATCGGGGCAGAAACTAAGAACGTCTGTTACCGAAATCTTAAGCTGTTCGAAATATCTCGCCTCGATCAGAGTCTTGCTTGTGGGGATGGGAACGGAGAAAACGGCCTTTTTGTCATCGAGGTAAATGAACTTCATATTATCAAAGCAAAGCTTGAAAACGGCTTCATTCGTTTTTTCATAAAGATTTTTAGCAATGCATTTCCAGGTGAATTCGAGAGAATCTGCCTGATTTTTTTCTGTATTTGTGTCCATAAGTGTGACTCCAGAGAAATAATTAATACTACCCGCATTTTATCTACAATATTATATCATAATGTCCTGTTTTCGTCAACAAATCAAAGCCCGGAAAGACAGATATTTTCGATAGATTTTTATCCGGGGAAAAGCATCATTTTCGCAAAATCCGGCGGTTCGCTTTGGAGGGTTTGCTGACAGAAGGTGCAAGAAAAAAGGTACTTGACAACGGAAGGTATTGGCCGTATAATTAATCGTCTATCTATGCGGTTTTTCCAGAAATACCGTTATATTAGTTTGTAAGGAGGTATCTATCATGCTGAGAACGTACCAGCCGAAGAAAAGGCAGAGAAGCAAAGTGCACGGTTTTAGAAAAAGAATGGCAACAGCTGACGGAAGAAAAGTTCTTAAGAGAAGACGTGCAAAGGGTCGTGCAAGACTGACACATTAAAAGAAGTAAAATAGCCTCCGCGTTTCTCTGATGTGGGGGTTATACTTTTAGATGGCAAATCGGGGGATGCTGCTTTGAAGTTTTACGCAATAAAACAGAACCACCTGTACAGGAAAGCCTTCAAGAGCGGGGCCTCCTGTGTAAGCGATACTGTTGCAGTATACGTGATGAGGGACAGGATGTCCCAGATACTGAAAAAGCAGAATCCCAAAAAAGAAAAAGTCAACAGGATAGGAATACAGGCCTCAAAAAAAGTCGGAGGCGCAGTACAGAGAAACAGGGCAAAAAGACTGGTCAGGGAAGCGTACAGAAAGATAGACAGCGAGAACGGTATTAAAAAAGGATATCTGATAGTGATTTGTCCCAGAACCAAGTGTACTCGATGCAAGCTTGCGGAAGTCTGGAATGATCTCAGGGATTGTCTTTCCGAAACGGGAATGCTCCTTGAAGGCGGATCGGACCGGGCGGACGCGACGGAAAGCGTTCCTATCGAACCGGATTCCCATGAATAAGAGAATATCAGTTTTTTTCGGAAGAGTTTATTCCGCGGTCAAGGAAGCGTTTCTTTTCCCGTTGAAGATCTACAGGAGATACCTGTCTCCGCTGAAAGGATCCCCATCGTGCAGATTTACCCCAACGTGTTCCGAATATGCCATGCAGGCTGTCAGGGAATGGGGGATAATCATCGGGTCGGTGATGGCGGTGATCCGCGTCATAAGATGCAATCCTTTTTCAAAGGGCGGGGAAGACCCTGTGCCGTCAAGAAAACAATTCTTTGAAAGACTGAAAGCCCTTTTCAGCAGGGAAAAGCGGCAAAAAACAGATATTGGAGAATGAAATGGCAGAATTTTTTGGCTTCATACTAGTGCCATTGGGATATGTGATGCGATTCGCATACTCCATCACAAACAACTACATGCTTGCAATTCTCCTGTTTTCGCTCCTGATGGAGCTGCTGATGGTGCCTCTGGCTATCAAACAGCAGAAGAATCAGATCAAACAGGCGATGCTTGCCCCCAAAGTGGCAGCAATAACCAAGAAGTACGCAGGCCGTACCGATCAGGCGACGAAGCAGAAACAGCAGCAGGAAATAATGCAGATGTACCAGGAAGAGCATTTCAATCCTGCCGGAGGGTGCCTGCCCCTCATAATCCAGCTCCCAATAATCATGATGCTTTACGGTGTCATCCGCAAACCGCTGACATACATCAGCAGACTTGCAACCGAAGACATAACTGCACTTTCGCAGCACTTTGGCCAGAAAGCAGTTGATGAAATCGGACTGGTCGGACAGATCCGTGACAACATGAGCGAGCTTGTCACCAAGTTTCCTTCCCTTGAGGGCGCGATCATCCCGCAGACAAAGGTAGGACCTTTCGACCTTTCTCTGACACCGGCAATCCAGTTTGACCCCTTCAACTGGCTCATGCTGATCCCTGTAATAACATTCGTGGTAATGATTGTTACGCAGAAGATCATGCAGCGGTACAATTACCAGTCTCCTGAAGCAGCAGAGGCCCAGAACAAGATTTCCACCAAGATAATGATGTGGACGATGCCTCTTCTGTCGGTGTTCATTGAGTTCCAGATGCCGGCAGCTATCGGTGTTTACTGGATTTTCAGGAGCATACTCCAGATGGTCGAAAAGATCATCATAGCGAAAATCTTCCCGCTTCCCAAATTTACCGAAGAGGATTACAAGAAGGCCGAGAAAGAAGCGGGCAAGGAGATCAAGCAGAAAAGCAGCGGGCAGTTTGTGCGAAGTCTGCACCATATAGACGATGAGGAGTATCTCGAACGGCACAAGGAAGAACTGAAGGAACTTGAGGAAGCCAAGGCAGAAGAAGACAAAAAGCCCGGCCTTCTCAAAAAGTTCGGGATCTCCAAAGAGGCGGTCAAAACGGAAACAAAGACGGAAACGGAAGTAACGGAATCGTCCGAAGCCCCTGCAGCAATCAAGAATGACGAAAAGACGACGTACGTAAACAAGAAAAAAAAGAAGAAATAAAGGGATAATCAATGAGTAAAGTTGTTGAATTGACGGCAAAAACCGTTGAAGAAGCAGTTTCTCTCGCTAATGCCCAGTACGCAGATGCCAATCATGAGATCTCATACGAGATCCTGGAAATGCCAAAGAAGGGATTTCTTGGGATAGGCGCAAAGAAAGCCAAGATCAAGGTGACTGTTACGAAGACATCCCCCGTTGACCTGGGTTCCCTGGTGAACGATATAAAGGGAATGAAGAACATAACAGACAGAGGATCCTTCGGGAACGACAGGGAAGAAAAGAAAGAAAGCCCGAAGAACAAATCACCGGAAAAGCAGAACAACGACAGGCGCGACCAGGACAGGCAGAGAAACAACCACAAATTTGAAGACAAGAAAAACCACAACAGAGACAACCAGAAGAAACACCAGAATCAGAGAAGGGAAGAGGTAAAACAGAGCTCTCCCCAGCAGAATCAGGCAGAAAAGCCGAAGGCAGAGGAAACTCAGAAACCCAAGACAAAGCTCAACAATCAGGGCCTTCCCGGAAAAAGGGGCAACCGTCCCCAGATCAAGAAAAGCATGGAAAAGCAGCCTGAACCGTCGTCCGTGACAGTGAATAGGCCCGCGGTTCTGAGTGAATTCAAGTCTGATTACGAGAGCAGCGGCGCGTTCGGTACTTCGAGAGTAGCTGCCGGCGGCAAGATGAGCAATGACGCCAAAAAGAACAGGAAAAACGCGATTTCTCAGTCAACTTCTCAGAAACATGATATCTCAGAGAAGGAAGATGACTACCTGAAGGCCGAAAGGCTTGCGAGCGAGCAGGAAAACATGCTTGATGAAAGAGCATCCGAACTGTTCGGGGAAACGATGGCTGACGACAGCGATACAGCAGTTCCGAAAATACCAGCAGCAAAGGAAGCCGTGACCGAGGCAGAAATGAACTTTGCGCTTGACTTCGTCGCAAAGCTTATTTCCAACATGAAACTGAACGCAGAGGCCAGGGCAGCAGAAAAGCCGGAAGGCGAGGAGCTCATCACAACGGAAACAGCCACGGTGTATCCGAAGATAAACATCGTCGGAGAGGATTCTTCCGTACTTATAGGGCACCATGGGGAGACTCTTGATGCGATCCAGTATCTCGTGAACCTTTCCGCCCTCCGCAGGACCAAATCCGGAGACGGTGATTACGTCAAGATCGTAGTCGATGTGGAGAACTACAGGGAAAAGAGAGAAAGCACTCTCCGCAGCCTCGCAAAAAGAATGGCAGCCAAGGCGGTGAAGTACAAGAGAAACGTGTACCTTGAGCCCATGAATGCTTACGAGAGAAGGATCATACACAGTGAACTTCAGTCCTTCCCCAATGTTTCGACCCATTCCGTGGGAAGTGACAGAGACAGAAAGATAATAGTTACATACGAAGGAAGCGACAAGGTCTCGTACCGCAACCGCAGCGGAAAATCTGACTCCAGAAAGAAAGGCGACAAAAAGAAGTCCCAGTCTTCAGGGCAGGGGGAATGGGCCGGTGAGCCTTTGACTTACAACCCTGAAAGAAAACCCAAGAAGATTCAGAAAGTTCCGCTTGACAAACTTACAGAGTACCTTGAAGGAAACGAAACAGCCACCATTATAACCGACGAGGATTATAGCGAGTGAGATCAATTATCTTCACGAATTCAACATGGTCTCCGCCGTGATCAGGCTGGTCCTCGCGATGATATGCGGGGCAGTGGTGGGCTACGGAAGGACCAAGAAGGCCAGGGCGGCCGGGATTAGGACATATATGCTGGTGAGCATAGGAGCCGCCATGGCGACTCTCATAGCGCTTTACGAGCAGGAGATGATAAACACTTCATGGTCCGCAGTAGCCGGAGGGGCCGGAGCGAAGATGGACGTGGCCAGTACATACTGCTGGTGCTCAATCTGCCCACAGACATCACGCGTATCAGCGCACAGGTCATCACAGGACTTGGTTTTATCGGCGCGGGAACGATCCTTATAACAAAGAAACAGACGATAAAAGGCCTGACGACTGCAGCAGGGCTCTGGACGACAGGTATTATAGGACTGGCGATAGGATGCGGGTACTACGAGATAGCAGTCATAGGAACAATCCTCGTGCTTCTGGTTGAGACCCTCTTCGCAAAACTGGCATCCAAGGTGACCACGAACCCTGAATTTGCCGTGGAAGTCGTCTACAATCAGAAGGATTCGCTCGATGCAGTGCTCCGGTTCTGCAAGGACAGGAGACTTTCCATAGTGAACCTGAAGATACATACGAAAGACGACGAAACGGGGGCCCTGTATTCCTCTGGCATCACTTTGAGAGGAAGCGCCTCTCCGGAGGAGACGATCCACCGGATACGCTCCATGGACGGCATCGTGTCGTGTGAGATGATCTGGTGAGGAGCCACAGCGGCATAACAGAACAGCAAACGCAAAAAGCCCGGCGGGGATTGAACCTGCCGGGTCATGTTTTTGTTGCGGAACGCTATATTATCTTGCCTTCCCTGATGGTCCTTGTGAGCTTTCTGTGCCAGGAAATGTCCCTCCACATCCCGACAAACTGCGGGGCGCAGAAGTTGCTGGTCGCGATCCCTGCCCAGCAGCCCGTTGACGAGGCTGCCTCCGTCCCGAACCGGTTGATGGATTTGACCCAGTCCCAGTTCAGAAGAGGCCAGTCCTTATAATTAACGACTGACCAGCATTCGGTCGTAACAAGAGGCTTGCCTGAGGCTTTTGCCCATTCAGCCAGCTGATTTATGTTTTCAGAAAGGGCAGAAACATACCGGATCTCGTTGTTCAAGTATTCTTTCTCGCCCCGGAGCGCCAGATTGGTATAGCCCTTGTTGTCAAAAAGCTCATAATGATAACCGACCTTGCTGTAAAAATCCGTAACTGCAGCCATCCAGACATGAGGTTCCAGAAAGTCAAGGCAGCTCACATCTAAAGACAGGCACTTTCCGTAGTCTGCCGAGAATGAAAATGTCACCGGTATGTCCGGATAGTGTTTTTTGAGTCCGAGGACCGCCTGCTTCATCCAGGAAACGCTGGTCTCGTCTTCCAGCCGTATTCCGGGAACACGGACAAAAGGAGCCCAGAAATCGAAAGGCCATTCATTGCACATATCGATATAGAGGATATTGTCCAGCTCGCCCCATGAATCGATGTAATTAAGAGTTTTGACCCACACGTCCGAGAAATCCGCGGGAGACCGGATATCCATTTCACTGTGGCCCTGATCCTGCCTGAACCAGCTGGAGAGAGCCACACGGATCTTGTGTCTCCTGCAGGCGCTGAGGAAGGCCCTGAAATCGTCTTTCAGGCATATTTTTGTAACAGAAGGCGCGCCCCAGGACTCCACGCTCCACACCGGATTAAGCACCCATTCCCTGCTGATGTCTTTGGCTGTCAGATGAGGATACGCATCGATGCGAACAGCATCATATCCCCGGTCGGAAAGCTCTTTGAGGGCGATGTCCCAGTCTTCGAATCCTGCTCCCGGCCAGCGCCGTTCAAGCCACGAGAAATCCCACATGGCAATCGAAAACGGTCTGTCGAATCTGAAAAGCTTTTGCGAGAGCTCTTTCAGGGACATAGGAATCCACCTCCCTTATTTCCGACCAGAGCGGAAGGCCGATATCAGCCGCCCGACCTGTTCGGCGGTGGTCCTGACATTGAAATACGCGTTGTTCGCGTCGAGGGCTTCACCGATGGTGCATGGGACCTGAAGTACGGGGAAAAACGCCGTTATACCGTGATGGTTGCAGACGGAGGCATCAACAGACGCAGAACCTACTATGGCAACGACCGGAACCCCGTATTTTTCCGCGATGTGAGATATCCCCACGGGAGCCTTTCCGTTCGGAGTCTGAGAGTCCAGTCTTCCTTCTCCAGTTATGACGAGATCAGAGCCTGCGATCTCGGCTTCAGCCCCTGTGACGTCAAGAACGATATCGACCCCGGGCCTGAGTTCCGCGTTCAGGAAAGAAATGAAGGCAAATCCCGTTCCTCCCGCAGCGCCTGCACCGGGGAAGCCTGAATAGTCCCTGCCGGTCGTTTCTTCCGTTATCCGGGCATAGTTTAGCATCCAGCCGTCCATTTTTTCCGCGGATTCTGGATCTGCGCCTTTTTGCGGGCCATATACCAGGCTGCATCCGTCTTTACCGAAAAGCGGGTTTTTCACGTCACAGGCAACGGTGAAGGAGCATTCTTTCAGCGTTTCAGGAACAGATTCCGATTCGATCCTGTTCAGGACTTCAAGTCCCTTTGCTCCGGCGGGTACAGGCCTGCCGCTGCTGTCAAGGAACCTGAATCCGAGGGCGGACAGCATCCCCGTCCCGCCGTCGTTGGTAGCGCTTCCTCCTATGCCGACTATAAAGCTCCTGCAGCCGCGGTCAACTGCGTCGCGGATCATTTCACCGACGCCGAACGTAGTGGTTTCCATAGGGTCTCTCTGCTCTTCCGGGACCAGATACAGCCCGGCGGCGCTTGCCATTTCGATGACAGCAAGTTTTCTGGAACTTATTATCCCATATGAAGCATTGACAGGGTTGCCCAGAGGCCCCGTAACGGAGACGTTCCTTATCTGTCCTCCGAGAGCGGATGTCAGGGCACGCGAAGTTCCCTCTCCCCCGTCTGCAAGAGGAAGGATGCGGATATCCGCGGAGGGAATCGCTGCGTATATCCCTTCCGCGACTGCATGCCCGCACTGCAAAGAGTCCAGGCTGCCTTTAAAAGAGTCCATGGCCACAGTTATTTTCATCCGTTTACTCCGATCTTTTTTGCTTGACAAAGTTTTTATGCTGTGGTATAATCCTTGACGCTGCGAGAACTGAATAAAGGAATAGACACAGCACACATGCAAAGGTGGCTGAGCTGGTCTAAGGCGCACGACTGGAAATCGTGTGTTCGGCTGATAACCGACCGAGGGTTCGAATCCCTCCCTTTGCGGAGATGAAGAAGTTCCGGTCCATTATGGACCGGGACTTTTTCTGTCCGAAGTATACCACAAAACCCACACGGAAATCAAAAAAACTATTGACATTCGGCGATTTCATGTGATAGAATATCTCACGCTGAAAAGCAGGGGCCATTAGCTCAGTTGGTCAGAGCTCCCGGCTCATAACCGGTCGGTCCTAGGTTCGAGTCCTAGATGGCCCATCAAGTCTGAGATCACTCAGGCTTTTTTTGTTGCAAAAAACCCGCCGCCGGCGGGTTTTGAGCTATTTCCTTTGTTCCTTTTTTGAGAAGTATCTGGTCAGGCCGAAAAGCTTGCTGCACTCCATGACAAGGAGCGGGGCAAATATAAGGCCGAGACCGATCAGATACAGTTGAGGTGTGAGTAGAACGAGCCCGAAAGGAATCCTGAGGGGCGTGAACAGCACCAGCGCCATGAGGGCAACGGATATCAAAGCTGCCTTGTTCAGGTTCCGGTTCGAGAAAGGACCTATCGCAAACAGGGATTTTGAGCTCCTCATGTTGAACGACTGGACGATCTGGGTGAGAGCGAGGACCATGAATGCCAGAGTCTGGCCGGCTTCCTTGCTTCCGCCGAGCGTCGTGCCCAGATAGTAGGCGACAAGCGACAGGCCTCCGAAAAGCACGCCCTGAAGCAGGATCCTTACGCCCAGCCCGCCTGCGAACAGGCTTTCTTTTTTCGGTTTGGGCTTGCGGTCCATCACGTCCTTTTCAACGGGCTCCATCCCCAGAGCGATCGCGGGAAGGCTGTCGGTCACCAGGTTGATCCACAGCAGCTGCATCGACATAAGGGGAGACTCGTGCCACAGCAGCATCGCGATGAATACTGTCAGTATCTCGCCTATGTTCGTGCCGAGGAGGAATCCGACGACCTTCTTTATGTTGTCGTAGATGCCGCGGCCTTCGCGCACGGCGTCAACGATGGTCGCGAAGTTGTCATCGGTGAGAGTCATGTCCGCAGCGCCTTTCGCGACGTCAGTGCCGGTGATGCCCATGGCGCATCCGATATCGGCTGCCTTGAGTGCGGGAGCGTCGTTGACGCCGTCACCGGTCATGGCGACCACTGCGCCTTTTCTCTGCCAGGATTTTACTATCCTGATCTTGTTTTCGGGAGAAACTCTTGCGTAGACCGAGATCTTCTCCACTCTATCATCAAGCTCGGAATCCGTCAGGTTATCGACTTCACGGCCGGTGACGGAAAGGTCGCCTTCATTCAGTATACCCAGATCCCGCGCGATGGCGGAGGCTGTTATCACATGGTCCCCGGTTATCATCACCGGCTTGATCCCGGCCCGTCTGCAGACCGCGACGGCATCTTTTGCTTCAGGTCTGGGAGGGTCTATCATGCCGACCAGTCCCATAAATGTCAGGTCGCGCTCAAGCGTATCGGACGACAGTGACTCGGGAAGTTTATCAATTGTCCTGTATCCCACCGCGAGGACCCTGAGGGCGTCATTGCTCATGGACTCGCATAGCGTCCGGGCGAAATCTATGTTACCGCTGATACACCGCTGGGCCAGCACGTCGAATGCGCCTTTCACTATTACGACTGTCTGTCCGTCGATGGTGTTGACCGAGGTCATCATTTTTCTGTCCGAATCGAAGGGCAGTTCCGCGATCCTCGGGCATGAGGCTCCGAGGTCTTCCTTGGTGATGCCGTTTCTGTGGGCGGCAATGATGATGGATACTTCCGTGGGGTCTCCTACCTGTATGATCTCGTCCCCATGGAATACAGCAGACCCGTCGCTGCAGAGAGTGGCGTACTTCAGCAGCTTCTTTATAACGGGAGAGTTGTCGCTGGTGATGTCCTCGGTCCCGCTTTCACCGTCCGCATACGCCTTGACCAGAGTCATCTTGTTCTGGGTAAGGGTACCGGTCTTGTCGGAGCAGATTATAGACGCGCTTCCGAGAGTCTCCACTGCAGGGAGTGAACGGATTATTGCGCGTTTCTTGACCATCCTCTGAACGCCTATCGAAAGGACTATGGTTATGATCGCAGGGAGCCCTTCGGGTATGGCTGAGACCGCAAGGGAGACTGCTATCATGAAGATCTTGAGGGCGGGGATGTTGTATATGATCCCGATGACGAAGATCACCGCGCAGATGGCAAGGGCTATGATGCCCAGGTATTTTCCAAGCTGCCCGAGCTTCTTCTGCAGGGGAGTCGCCGATTCCTCCTCGCTTTCAAGCAGGTTCGCGATCTTGCCCATCTCGGTGTCCATGCCGGTCGCGGTGACGACCGCAAGGGCAGTGCCGTATGACACGGAGCAGCCGGAAAACACGCAGTTCGTTCTGTCTCCGACGGTCGCCGAGTGCTCCGCAACGAAGTCGGCATCCTTGTCCACCGGGACCGATTCTCCGGTCAGTGCCGACTCCTCGCTTTTCAGACTGACAGAACGTATTAGGCGGGCGTCGGCGGGGATAAAGTCGCCGGCTTCGAGCCTGATGATGTCGCCTGGCACGAGAAGAGCGGCATCGATGATATTTTCCTCGCCGTTCCGTATGACTCTGGCGTGGGGCGCCGAGAGAGTCTTCAGTGCGTCAAGGGCTTTCTCCGCCCGGTTTTCCTGAACGACGCCCAGAATGGCGTTGAGGATAACGATAAGCAGGATGAGGAGCGGTTCAAAGAAATCCTCAGGTTCCTTCTGGATGCATGCGATGACAAACGATATCACTGCCGCTGCCAGAAGGATCAGTATCATGGCGTCCTTGAACTGGTCAAAGAACCGGGCTATGGTGGATTTCTTCTTTTTTCCCTTCAGTTTGTTTTCCCCGTATTTTTCGAGCCTTGCCGAGACTTCCTGATCAGACAGGCCTTTTACCACGTCTGTTTCCAGTTTTGCCACAGCTTCGGCTGCATTCATGTCGTGGGCTACCAATAAGATCCCCCCTTTTGTTTCCTAAACAGATTATACTTTACAGTCCGGCGCTTTGCAAGGAAAACAGACGCAAACTTCGACAAAAGTCAAACTTTCCTGCAATATCGTCAGATGTGACAAAAACCCAAGTTCCGGGGAGCCCGGGATGACCGAAAACAGGGACTTGAAGCCCGTAATGACGCCGGATCAGGGGCAATATATACAAAATCCCGAAAAAGCCGTTTCACATTGACAACGGGTATGCCCAATGGTATAATGAATCGTTAATTTGGACAAAAAGTCAAAGCGTTTTTTGTGCATAAGGAGATATACCATGAAATGGACCTCGGTAAACGATCTGAGAGAAAAATATCTATCATTCTTTGAGTCGAAAGGCCACCTCCGGCTCCCGTCATTCCCGCTGATACCAAACAACGACAAGTCGCTTCTTCTCATCAATTCAGGCATGGCGCCCATGAAGAAGTTCTTTACGGGGGAAGTGGAACCGCCGAGGAAAAGGGTGACTACATGCCAGAAATGCATCAGGACGCCCGACCTTGAGAGGGTAGGACACACCGCCAGACACGGCACATTCTTTGAGATGCTCGGGAACTTCTCCTTCGGAGACTATTTCAAGGAAGAAGCGATCACCTGGGCGTGGGAATTCCTGACGGACGTTCTCGAGATCCCGGCCGACAGGCTTTATCCTTCAATATACGTGGACGATGACGAAGCTTTCAGGATCTGGAATGAAAAGATCGGCGTGGCGGCGGACAGGATCGTCAGACTCGGTAAGGAAGACAATTTCTGGGAACACGGGACGGGTCCCTGCGGGCCATGTTCCGAGATATATTTTGACCGCGGTGAAAAATACGGGTGCGGGAAGCCCGACTGCAAACCGGGATGCGACTGCGACAGATACATGGAGATCTGGAACAACGTGTTCTCGCAGTTCGATTCCGACGGAAAAGGCAACTATACGGAGCTGGAGCACAAGAACATAGACACCGGCATGGGGCTTGAGCGCCTGGCGTGCGTCATGCAGGGCGTCGACAACATGTTCGAGGTGGACGGTGTCCGCAAGATACTCGACAAGGTCGTCGAGATAAGCGGGAAGCACTACGGAGAGGACAACAACGCGGACATTTCCATCCGTGTGATCACCGACCATGTGCGCGGAGCCACATTCATGATCTGCGACGGAGTCATCCCGTCGAACGAGGGACGCGGATATGTGCTCCGCCGTATCCTCCGCAGAGCCGCAAGACACGGAAAGCTCCTGGGCATAAACCGGGAGTTCCTTACAGAGGTCTGTGACGTGGTCATAAAGGAAAACGTGGCGGGATATCCGGAACTGGCTGAGAAGGAGACTTACATCAAGAAGGTTATGTCGATCGAGGAAGACCGCTTCAACGCGACGATCGACGCAGGTCTGTCCATGCTCACAGACATCATCCGGGGAACGGTCGCCGAGAAATCCGATACCATATCCGGAGAGGAAGTATTCAAGCTCTACGACACATTCGGGTTCCCAATCGATCTTACCAGGGAAATCGCCGAAGAAAGCCGTCTCCGCATCGACAACGAGACGTTCATGAAGCTGATGCAGGAGCAGAAGGTCCGCGCAAGAGCGGCAAGAGCCAATATATCAGGGTGGAGCGAAGCGTCAAAGACAGCGATATCATCTCTGACACAGACGGAATTCACCGGTTACAGCGAATACAGGACCAAGGCAAAGGTAATATCGATCCTTGTGGACGGGGATCCGGTCGAGGAAGTGACCGAAGGCGACTGTACGGTGATACTGGACCGCACGTGCTTCTACGGTGAAGGCGGAGGCCAGGTGGGAGATACCGGAACGATATACAGAGACGGGCTCCTGCTCCGAGTCTATGACACAAAAAAGACAGACGGCGTATATCTCCACATGTGCACCGTCGCGGAAGGCATCGTGAAAGTCGGCGACGAAGTGACAGCAGACATAGACGACCGCAGACGCGACGCGATCAGGCGCAACCATTCAGCGTGCCATCTGCTTCAGGCGGCGCTGAGGACGGTCCTCGGGACACATGTTGAGCAGGCAGGATCTTTTGTAGACGACAGCCGCGTTCGTTTCGACTTCACACATTACAGCGCGGTCACAGACGAGGAACTGAGAAAAGTTGAAGCCCTGGTGAACCTCAACATCCTTTCCGGCAACGGCATCGTGACAAAAGTGACAGATCCCGAAACAGCAAAGGCAGAGGGAGCAATTGCACTATTCGGCGAAAAGTACGGCAGGGAAGTCCGCATGGTAAAGATGGGGAATTTCTCAACTGAACTCTGCGGAGGGACCCACTGCGACAATACAGCGAAGATCGGGCTCTTCAGGATCATATCCGAGTCGTCCGTTGCGGCAGGCGTAAGAAGGATAGAGGGCGTCACGGGTTTAGGCATCCTGGAAATGCTGGATGAGAAGGAAACCGCGATAAACAACACGTCGAAGGCCCTTAAGGTGCAGTCCGCCGCGGACATGCCCGCCAAGGCAGCGGCTCTGTTCTCCGAGATAGCAGCTCTCAGGAAGGAGATAGATTCGCTGAACGCCAAGGTGGCGGGAAACAGGCTTTCCGAACTGATGGCAGAAGCCAGAGACGTCAAGGGGATCAAACTGATATCCCGTGATCTCGGCAGCATGGGAATGGATTCCGCAAGGTCGCTGTGCGACATGATAAAGGACAAGTATCCTTCCGCTGTTGCTGTCTTCGCAATTAGCGATGGCGATAACTTCAATTTCGTATCGGCAGCAGGCAAAGACGCTGTTGCCGCCGGCGCTCATGCGGGCAGGCTGGTGGGAGCCGTGGCTGCGGTCACGGGAGGCCGCGGAGGCGGACGGCCGGACAGCGCTTCGGCAGGAGGAAAGGAAAAAGAAAAGACCGAAGAAGCCCTCAGAACGGCAGAGGCCGTGCTGGACGGACAAATCAAATAGAAACCGGGAAAAGTGCAGCGGAAGCTGCGCTTTTCTGTTCGGAAACAACTTGACGTGTATAGTTTTTTTGTGCTAGGATAAAAAAGAGAAAAAATAGTTTTGAGGGGTAATTAACGATGAGCTTCAACGAAAAGTTCTGTCTTGAAACATTTGAAAGACTGCTGTCTGCCGACAGCACGACCGGGATGCACAGGGAAGTGGAGGAGAAACTCTGCTCGATCCTTGACGGTCTCGGGTGCGAGTACTTTCCGACAAGAAAGGGAGGGATCATAGCAGATCTCGGAGGAACAGGCGAAACGCTTTGCATAACGGCGCACCTTGACGATATCGGGCTCATGGTAAGAAAGATCAATCCCGACGGGACGCTCAACGTGTGTCCGGTGGGAGGGCTTTACCCGTTCTACTGCCTGACGGAAAATGTGCGGATACACACTTTTGACGGAAGGATATATACCGGTTCCGTGTGCCGGAGCCCGGGGTCGATCCACGTGACGGAGGAAGAGCTGCGGGATGTTGCGTCGGACTTCAGGAAGAACATATGCGTGGTGCTGGACGAGAACGTGCGTAGCAGGGAGGAAACGGAAAAGCTCGGCATAGAGACCGGAAACTATATCGCTCTCTATCCCAGGTTCGAATATTCAAACGGTTACCTAAAATCCAGGTTCATCGACGACAAGGCGTGCGCGGCGGCTGTGATCGCGCTGATAAAGGATCTTAAAGAGGAAAACATCGTCCCGTCAAGGCACGTCATTGTCTATTTTGCGGTGTATGAGGAGATAGGCCACGGAACGACATGGCTGCCGGAAGGAGTGAAGGACATTCTGGCAGTCGACATTGCGCCGACCGGGCCGGACCAGACTTCTGACGAAAGGAAAGTGTCGATCTTCGTCAAGGATTCCAGATTCCCCTACAACAAGGAGATGACGGAGGAACTCAGAAGAGCCGCCATCGAGCACGGCGTGGACTATGTCATGGATGTTTTCACTCCCCATTACGGTACAGACGGAGACGGCAGCATCCTCGCCGGATACGATATAAGGCACGCCGCCATAGGTCCGGGCACCCTGAACAGCCACTCATACGAACGGACCCACATAGAGGGGCTGAGAAACACCTATGACCTGCTGAGGGCATATATTCTGTGAGAAAAGGAAAACGGCGGACCGTCACCGTTCGGTGAGATCCGCCGTTATCAAACTGACAACTTATTTGCCTGCTGCAACTCTGTTCTTGAGTGTTGCGCCGACTTTGAATTTCAGAACCTTCTTGGCGGGAACTTTTACAGTCTTGCCGTCTCTGGGGTTTCTGGCGGTTGTTGCTTTGCGCTTTGAAACTTTGAAAGTGCCGAAGCCGATAAGGGTGATGTCTTTTCCTTTTGCGAGGGTGTCGGATGCGACTTTCAATGTAGCATCAACAGCCTTGCGGGCCTGAGCCTGGGAGAAACCAGCCTCTTTTGCAACAGCCTGGATAAGTTCGGTCTTGTTCATAATAAACCTCCGTAAATTGTTTTTTGTTTGAGAAAGCATGTGGCCCGGACTTCCGGTCCGACCACTACGGGAGAGATTCTACCACAAAATACGGACATTTTCAACTGTTTTAGGGCTGTATTTTGTTAAAGAAGCGATATATTGTGCAAAAAAACGGTATTTTTCAGCTGAAAAAGAAGGAGGCGGTGAGATGAAGCGGTTTGCAGCTCTGTTTTTGATCCTTCTTGCGGTCCTTGCCGTCTCCTGCGCTCCGCGGGAAGAGGACCACACGGGGGAGACTTTTACCGTCCGCTTCTCTTCTGAAAACGCCAGGATCGGCCAGGTGGAGGGGAACCGGGAGCAGACGATCGTCTGGGGCGAGACCGTCACGACTGAGGTCAGGGCAGTCCCCAGGATGGGTTACAGGTTCGTCAGATGGAGCGACGGATCGACGGAGCAGGTGCGCAGCGGGGAGAGATTCAACGGAGACACCGAGATCATCGCCGAATTCGATTACGACATATTAAGCATGCCTGTGATGAGCATATACACCGATGACCGCCGAGGCATATCATCAAAGACGGAATACAAGAGAGCGGACTGCTCCGTGATCGGGGCGGGAGACGGCGACTTTGATTCTGTAAAGATCAACATCCGGGGGAGAGGGAACTATTCCTGGTCATTCGCGGAGAAAAAATCGTATAAGATCCAGTTCGATCAGAAGATAAACCTTCTCGGCCAGGGCACGGGACCGGCGAAGACGTGGGTCCTGCTCGGCGGTTACTGCGACAAGACTCTGCTGAGGAACGACACGGTGTTCCATTTCGCGTCACAGCTTGAGAACATACCCTTCGTGGCCTCGAGTACTTTCGTGGAACTGTATCTGAACGACAGGTACCAGGGGGTATACGAAGTCTGCGAACAGATCGAAGTCGGGAAGAACAGAGTGGATATCCCGCTCGGCGTGGATGCGGGCGAGGATTCCGGATTTCTCGTGGAGATCAACAAGAACGCGAGGGAATACGTTGTGGAACTGACCGGAGGGGTGACTTTCGAGATAAAGAGCGAGATCAACTCGGGAACCCAGATCAAATATGTCAAGAGCTACATGGAAAAATGCTACGAGGCGCTGAGATCCGGGGACAGGGAGAAAATTGACAGCCTTATAGATATCCCTTCGGCCGTCGACTGTTATATAGTGGAGGAGCTTTTCAAAAATCTTGACGTAGGCTGGGGAAGCTTCTATTTCACACGTCCTGCGGGCGGAAAGCTTTACTACGGGCCCATGTGGGATTTTGACCTCGCGGCCGCGAACGCCAGCGATGACCGGAACGATGCAAAATTCGCCTCGTACAGGTACACATACATAGGAAATCCGTACTTTTCATATGCATCCCAGAGAAACGAATTCCTTGACGCCCTGGTTGAAACGGGATGGTTCATGGATGAGGTCAGGGACAGGTGGAATAGCAAGGCGGAGGCGATCGGCGGCATCGTTCAGTATATATACGAGACGTACGAGAAGTACTCCGATTCCATCAACCGGAACTTTGAACGCTGGGACGTGTTTGACAAGCAGACGAACAGAGAACCCGACCTGATCGTCAACATAAAGTCTGCCGAGGAGCAGGTCAAATATATGGCGAACTGGCTAAGGATGAGAATATCCTGGCTCGACGGCTACCTGAACGGGGAAGACGGGTAAGGTCATACGGAAGCGCAGCAGAACGACAATCCGCCGCAGTCCAAAAACGGACTGCGGCGGATTTCTTTGCTCACAGGTCGAATCACTTCTGCCAGGGATCATATTCCGATTCGAAGATCGGTTTGACGTTGAAGCGGAAAGTGAAGTTCTCTTCATTGAAAGTGTATTTCGGGGAAAGTCTCGGACCGCAGGAATTGGAGCCGACGCCCGAATGCCGGTAGTCGATGATCACGGTGGTCTCCGGCTCGGGGATCAGTTCGTGCCTGTGCTTGGCGGCGGTGAGCTGTTCCGGGGAGAAATGGGACGCGCTCAGGCTGAAGGGCCTGTGTGACGAGAAGAGGAGCCCGTGGCCTGCAACGGTGTGCAGGTCCGCCCACCTGCATCCTGTATGGGATGAGTTTTCCTGCGGGAAGACATAGGGTTCGTAGTTTTCCATGACTGTCGTGGCGAATTCTCCCAGCTTTGAAGACAGATTCTTGTCCTCATAACTCTCGCCGGGTCCGTAGCCGAAATATCTCAGCTCTTCGGTGCCCTCCGGCATCGTGAATCTGAATCCGAAGCGGGGGAATATGACCGAGCTGTCGGGTTTGGGCCAGTTTACGGAGCTTTCCACGTCCAGGGATCCGTCCGGCAGCACCGTATACGCGATCTCCGCGCTGAGGCAGGGCTTCAGTGATCTGGCGCCAAGAGATACTCTAGATCTTACTGATACGGAGTTCTTTTCCCTGGAGCAGATGCATGAGTAGCATTTGATCTCTGTCCGGTCGTAGCCGTAGAAGGCCCACTCGTCGCGGACGCGTCTGTCGTTATCCGTCGGAGCTCTCCAGATCTGGAGAACAGTCGGTTTGGATATAAGGCTTTCGCCGTTGTTCCTGATGTCGTCGATCATGCCTGACACTTTGCTGAAAACGTATTCCGTTTCACCGTACGTGACTGTGATCGAATCCTCGTTTTCCGATGTTTCGAGAGGGTAAGCGGGCAAAGGCAGTCCGGAGGCGGGGGCCTCTTTTTCATGGACGAACTGAGCGAACCCCAGCTCGTGTCCGGCGCCGGCCCATTCCGTGGGACGGTTCTGCCGGAACGAAAGATCCAGAATGTATACACCCGGCTCTGCGGGAAGTTCACCGAAAAGAACGAAGCGTTTTTCCTTTTCGGGCATTATTCCGAGCTTCGGAATGACGCCTGACAGGACCGCCTTGCCGTTGCGGCTGAGGGACCAGGCCATGGAAACGTCATCCAGAGGCCGGAAGTATCTTCTGGACCTTACGGCGACCGTACCCGTCTTTATCTCTCTTGCCTTCACGGGCATTATTGCCTGCTTCAGTTCCCTGAGGCCCGCATGGGGGGTCCTGTCGGGATACACGAGTCCGTCAACGCAGAAGTTTCCGTCGTTCGGGAAGTCGCCGAAGTCTCCGCCGTACGTGTATACGGGATCAAGGTATTTATCGCCTATGGCGACCGAGTGATCGATGAATTCCCATACGCATCCGCCGAAGAACTCCCGGTGGGACTCGATGGATTCCCAGTATTCCCGCAGGTCTCCGGGGCCGTTGCCCATCGCGTGGCAGTATTCGCAGAGAAACAGGGGCATGGTGAACTTTCCGTCACGGCAGTAATTGTCGCAGAAACTGACCTCGGGGTACATATGGCTGTTTACATCTGTGATGTCCCTGCGTTCGATACCGTCGGTATATCCGATGTTCGCGCCTTCATAATGAACTATCCTGGTATCGTCGCGGCTGCGGATCCACTTCGTCATGGCTACCATGTTGCATCCGTACCAGGATTCGTTTCCGAGGGACCAGAAGATCACGCAGGCATGGTTTTTGTCACGTTCCACGAGCCGGACAGCTCTGTCCACGTATGCGTCTTCCCACTCGGGATCGTCCGTGAGCAGAGACCGAGGGTTGGTTCCGTGGGTCTCCAGGTCCGCTTCATCGCAGACATAAAGTCCGTACCTGTCGCACAGTTCGTAAAACCGCGGGTCGTTCGGGTAATGGGAGGTCCTCACCATGTTCACGTTGTGGGCTTTCATGATGAAGATGTCCCGCTTCATGTGTTCATATGGAGTGGCGTATCCGAGGATCGGATGGCTGTCGTGCCTGTTGACGCCCTTTGCCTTCACGTATTGTCCGTTTATGAGGATAGCCTTGTCCCGGATCTCGATCTTTCTGATACCGAACCTGAATGCGATATATTCCCCGCTGCACACAAGGACAACCGTATACAGCTGAGGATCCTCATCTGACCAGAGCAGAGGGTCATCTATTACTGCCAGGGAGATAGTCTTTGACGAGCTTGCGGCCTTCTTCTTTTCAGCGACTGTCTTTCCTGCGGGATCCAGCACCTTGAAGGAAACGTCCGATTTACCCTCGAGATCCAGTTCGGCGGTGATCTCCGCCTTTGAAAAATCATCGCTCAGATCGCTTTTCAGAAATACGTCGCGGATATGCTTTTCCGGTCTGAACAGGAGGTAGACCTCTCTGAATATGCCCGACATCCTCCATTTGTCCTGGTCTTCGAGATAGGATCCGTCCGACCATTTGACCACAAGCACTTTTATGGTGTTGCTGCCCTCGCGCACGAGTTTCGTGATGTCTATCTCGCTGGTCTGGTGGCTCACCTGACTGTATGCGGCAAATACGTCATTGATCCAGAGATAAAACGCGGAATCCACGCCTTCAAAGTTCAGATATACCTTTTTCCCTTCCTGACCGAAGGGGATCATGAATTCCCTGAAATACAGTCCGCAGGGATTCTCGTCGGGAACGAAGGGAGGATCCAGAGGGAATGGATAGTTTATATTCGTATAGTTTGGGACATCGTAACCGCGGTCTGTTTCGGTCTGCCAGCATTTAGGCACGGTGATCTTCTCGAAATCGCAGTTGCGGGGAGAGATGCTTTCGGCATCCCCGGCCTCCGAAATGCTCCTGTAGTACCTGAAGTACCATTCTCCGTTGAGGGTCTTGAAAACGGGGCTCTGGCTCCTTGTCTTTGTCAGCGCTTCGCTCTCGGCTGTGAACGGTATGAAATACGCTCTCGGTTTCTCGCATCCGACATGCAGTGTCTTCTGATCCTGATGATAGCTGTAGACCATGGTAAAATCTCCTATCTGTTTCCGGGTTTTCCGTACAATGCTAATATACCATATATTTTCCCAAATGCAATGATTTTACCGAAAAAGATAGGGAAAATCCGGCGTGGCCGGGAAAGATTTGACAGAGGCGAACCGGGAAATATATAATAAAGTCAAGAGGAACGGCGAATGGCTAAAAAATGATCGGAGGACCGTGATGGGACTTGATAGAGACGAAAACCGGGTCATTGTTGAGACGGAAAACGGTAAAATACTCGGGAACAGGGAGGGAAGCTGCCTTGAGTTTCTGGGAGTGCCGTATGCATCGGCCGGACGGTTTGAGTATCCGGAACCATCAGGCAAATGGGAAGGGATACTGGACGCGACCGAAATGGGGGCTGCGTGCCCGCAGTACAGGCAGTGGTTCGCACACCTTGACGTTCCGGAGCGCCTTTTCTACCACAGGGAATTCAGGGAAGGACTTGATATCCGCTATGACGAGGATACATGCCTGAACCTCAATATATACGCGCCGGAAAACGGACGGAACTGTCCCGTCATAGTATATATCCACGGCGGGGGATTCAATTCGGGAGCCAACTGCGAAGAGCCTTTCAGGGGAAACAGACTTGCCGACAGAGGCGTCGTTTCCGTTTTTATCAATTACCGTGTGGGCGTGCTCGGGTACCTTACCAATGCGGAGATAAGGGAGAAGACCGGCTTTGACGGCAATTTCGGCTTACACGACCAGATCACGGCGATAAAATGGGTGAAAAAGAACATTGCGGACTTCGGAGGCGACCCGGACAACATCACCGTAATGGGACAGAGCGCGGGAGCCATATCTATACAGTATATGTGCCTTGACAGAAGGAACAGCGGGCTGTTTTCCCGCGCCGTCATGCTTTCCGGCGCGGGACTCTTTCCCAAATTTGCCCTGCCTAGGACTGCAGAAAAGACCCACGAGTACTGGGATGCGTTCCTGGACTCTGCCGGATGCGGGTCGCTGGATGGACTGAAAGCGCTCGATATAAGGGATCTTTTCGGGAAACTTGAGGATTTCAGATCCGGGCGCAAGGACAACGTATACAACACCATGCCGGTCGTGGACGGCCGCCTTCTGGAAAAGCCCGTCGACGAGATGATGGGGGATCCAATGGATATAGACTACATGATAGGATTCACCAGCTGCGACATGTATGCTCCCCTGATGGCAAAGATAGGCATGGACTATGCGAAGAAAACAGGGGCGTACGCGTACTATTTCGACATCGATGCTCCCGGAGACAGCAACGGGGCATTCCATTCATCGGATCTGAGATATATGTTCGGAAGGCTTGGGACTTCATGGCGGCCGTATACGAAAGAAGATGAAACGGTGGCTGAAACGATGATGGATTATCTCGCGAATTTTGCAAAGTCCGGGGATCCGAACGGAGACGGACTGCCGCGCTGGGAAAGCGTCGGGAAGCACGGAGGAAAGCCTCTCCGGTTCAGGAGAGATAAGATCTCGGCGGCGGGGCCGAACTATCTGAAACTTGCATACAACATGATAAGCAAAGGGGAGCCGAAGGCATGAAATTCAGGCATCATTTCACTCTGAGCGAAGCAAGACCGGAGAGCCATATATACAGGTCCGACGGGGTTTCGGTGCGGCTGGATTTCTTCAGGAACATCCTGAGAGTGGCAGTGTTAAGAGACGGCTGTGAGCTCTTACCCACCTGGAGCGTCTGTCCCGGATCTTCAGTCTGCCCGCTCGAAGGGAGAGACAAACTTTCAACGGATGGTTTTGTAAAAGAGGCCCCTGTGATCGAAGAGGGAAATGAAGAGATACGGTTTGAGCTCTGCGGCAACAGGGTCAGCATCGAGCGCTTGAATTTCCGGATCAGGGTCGAAAACGAAAAGGGCTTGCTGTATCAGGACCGGGACGGACTTGCATACAATTTTGACCACGAGTTGGGGGATGGTTCGGTCCACTTTACAAGAAGGTTCGAAGGACAGAAGATCTTCGGCCTCGGAGACAAGTGCGGAAAGGTCGACAAATCAGGAAGGAGCTTTGAGCTTGGTGCCTGTGACTCGATGGGATTCAGAGCGGAAAGCAGCGATCCGCTGTACAAGCACCTTCCTTTCTATATCTGTGAAAACAGCGCGGGTGCCTACGGGCTATACTATGATACCTATTCGAACGGCAGGGTGAATTTCGGGGAAGAGCACGACAATTACTATGAACCGTTCAACTCCGCCCGTTATGAAGAGGAAAACCTGGTTTTCTACCTCATCTTCGGAACAGTGCCGGAGATACTGAGCCGTTTCTGTGAAATGTGCGGCGGGACAGCCGGCGTGCCTGAATGGGCCTTCAGATACTGCGGGAGCACAATGAGCTACACGGATGCCCGGAACTCGGACGAACAGCTCAGGGGATTCACTGAAAAATGCGACGAAAACGGGATACGGGCGGGAGGCTTCTACCTTTCGAGCGGCTATACGTCTATCGGGGACAAGCGCTACGTTTTCAACTGGGACAGAGACAAGATACCTTCTCCCAAGGGACTTTCGGATCACTTCAGAGCTCGCGGGATGGAACTGATCCCGAACGTCAAGCCGGCATTCCTTACGGATCATCCCATGTACGGGATGATCGCCGGAAACGGGTGGTTCCTCCACTATGCCGACGGGAGGCCGGCAGTATTCCCGTTCTGGGGAGGCATGGCATCATATCTTGATTTCACTAACAGAGGAGCATATGGTTTCTGGAAAGACTGCGTAAAGGAGCAGCTTGTTTCAAATGGGTATACGAACATCTGGAACGACAACAACGAGTATGATGTCTGGGACAGAGATGTTCTGGCGGACGGGTTCGGGAAGGAACTTCCCGCGAGACTGATCCGCCCGCTGTTTTCACTTCTCATGTCGAGGGCTAGCAGGGAGGCGGTCACGGAAGCCACAGGCTGCAGGGAGCCGTTCATAGTCTCGAGGTGTGCGGTGGCCGGGACCCAGAGATATGCGACCACCTGGACGGGGGACAATCTGACGGACTTCAGAGACCTGAGGTACAATCACTTTCAAGCCATGACCATGGCTCTGTCGGGATTCGTTTTCTTCGGTCCTGATATCGGGGGCTTTGCCGGCCCGAAGCCGGGGCGGGAGCTGTTTCTGAGATGGCTGCAGTACGGTGTGTTCCTTCCGAGATTTGTCCTGCACTCATGGAAGCCCGGGGAAGATCCTACCATGCCGTGGCTGTATCCCGATCTTATGGACGCCGTCAGACGCATATTCAGCCTCAGGGAACGGCTCGTCCTGTATCTGAGCAAAGGTATGGACAGATGTATCGCGGGCCACAGGGCTCTGGTATATCCCGTTTTTCTGGATTATCCCGGATACGATCCGGAGTCTGATGCCTTCATGTGCGGAGACAGCATACTCGCATGTCCCGTGTTCGACGAGGGAGCCCAAAGGATATGCGTATACCTGCCTGACGAGCCTGAAGGGTGGCGGCTGCGTGGCACAGGAGCGCCGAAAAGCGGCGTTTCGGTCATTGTCGTATGCGGTCCGGAGGACGAGCCGGTGTGGTTCACCAAGGGAGAACGGAAGATGCCATGACCGGGAAAGTGCATAAACATGCAATTTTTGTGAAAATACAGGCCGAATTTCGCATAAAATGACGGAAAGGCTGTATTGACAGGCAAAAATGCGTATGATATAATCTCAAAAAAGATAGAGGCGCGCCTCGGAAAAAGTACTGCCCGCAAAAAAGTTGCCGAAACTGGGCAGGAAAGGTCCTGGCGCCGAAGCGGATGCCGTGGCGGGCATCTTGGCTGGCAGCCCGGAGAATATCCGTTCTGCTGTCGCAGGTTCTGCGGAGGGCTATCGACGATCAAGCTTGAAATGTTTGTGAGACGGCCCCGCCGTCTCTTTTCGTTTTCATTATATGATTTGGAGGCTTTATGGAAAATCTAGTGTTTACCGGTGCGGCAACTGCCCTGATCACCCCGATGACTGAGCAGGGAGTAGACTTTCAGAAACTTGAGGAACTCGTGGAGTGGCAGATAGAGGAAGGCATAGATGCCCTGGTGGCGGCAGGCACCACGGGTGAAGGATCCACTCTTACCGATGAAGAGCATAAAGAGGTCATCAGCTGCATAGTCGAGACAGCGGCGAAGAGAGTGCCGGTCATTGCCGGAACGGGATCGAACGACACTGCGTACGCGGCGGATCTCACGAAATATGCTTGCGATGCAGGCGCAGACGCCATGCTCCTCGTTACTCCGTACTACAACAAAGCCACGCAGAACGGCCTGATCAAGTCGTTCGAGTATCTGGCGGACATCAGTACGAAGCCCTGTATCCTGTACAACGTACCGTCAAGGACCGGGTGCAATTTAATGCCCGAGACCTGTGCGAAACTGGCAGAACACCCGAACATCCTCGGAGTCAAGGAAGCCAGTGGGAACATTTCTCAGATAGCGAAGATAGCGGCTCTGTGCAGAGGCAGGATGGCGCTCTATTCCGGGAACGACGACCAGATAATACCGGTGATGTCCCTGGGTGGCCAGGGCGTCATCTCGGTGCTGTCTAACGTGATGCCGAAACAGACATCCGAGATGTGCCACCTGTATCTGGATGGGAAAACGCAGGAAGCATTGAAGATGCAGCTGGATTACATAGACCTTATAGACGCTCTGTTCTGCGAGGTCAACCCGATACCCGTAAAGGCGGCCATGGCGGCAATGGGCATGTGCGAAGACTATCTGAGGCTGCCGCTCACGCCGATGGAAGACAGGAACAGGGAAAAACTGATCGTACTTATGAAGCAGCACGGACTGATCTAGTCCGGGAAAGGTATTGTGATGAACGTTTTACTTTGCGGATATAACGGATTCATGGGCAGGGAGGTCCGGAGACTCGCGGAAAAAGCGGGATACGGATTCGACGTGGTCTGCGGCGTTGACATCGTCACCGACGACGGAGAGGTCCCCTGTGCGGGAGGATTCGACGGAGAATTCTCCGAAAGGTTTGAAGCTGCGGCTGCAAAAGCGGACTGCATCATCGATTTTTCACATCATTCACTTACTCCCGCGCTGATGGGATATGCGGTGTCAAAGGGGCTTCCCGTGGTCCTGTGCACTACCGGGCAGACGCAGGAAGAACTTGATGCGGTAAGGTGCGCCTCCGAAAAGATACCGGTTTTCAGATCCGCGAACATGTCCCTGGGGGTTGCGCTTCTTGTGGAACTGGCTAAAAAGACTGCGGCATCGATGCCTTCGGCCGAGATCGAGATAATCGAAAAGCACCATGACCGAAAACTTGACGCGCCCAGCGGAACGGCACTGATGATAGCTGATGAGATCGGCAGCGTAAGGCCGGGGACCGTTCTGAACTGCGGCAGAAGCGGACAGGGTAAAAGGCAGCAAAATGAAATAGGGATAAGCTCCGTAAGGATCGGCAACGTGGTCGGCGAACATGAAGTGATCATATCGACAGGGACCGAGACGATAACCCTTAAGCACGAAGCCCACAGCAGAGCGCTTTTCGCGGAAGGCGCGGTGACGGCCGCAAGGTTTCTTGTGGGGAAGGTGCCGGGTATGTATGACATGAAAGACATGGTGGGGGATTGATGTATGAGGATTGCCATATACGGATACGGTAATCTCGGAAAAGGCGTGGAGAGCGCAGTGCAGGCAGCGGATGACGCGGAGCTGGTGGGGATATTCACAAGGAGAGACCCGTCGGCGCTGAGGCCGGCTACTGATACGCCGGTGTATTCAGTGAACGAGATAGAAAACTTCAAAGACAAGATAGACGTACTTATAATCTGCGGCGGCAGCGCCACGGATCTGCCGAAAATGACTCCCTCGCTGGCTGAGATGTTTTCGGTAGTGGACAGCTTCGATACGCACGCCGAGATCCCGAACCATTACAGAAGAGTCGACGAAGCGGCAAGAAAAGGCGGCAATCTGGCTCTCATCTCAGCAGGATGGGATCCGGGCATGTTCTCGCTGAACAGGCTGTATGCCGCATCGATCCTTCCTAACGGAAAAGACTATACTTTCTGGGGAAAAGGTGTGAGCCAGGGACATTCAGACGCGATAAGAAGAATAGAAGGAGTAGCTGACGCAAGGCAGTATACGGTTCCCGTACCGGAAGCCCTTGAGTCCGTCAGAAACGGAGAAATGCCCGAGCTCACGACCAGAGAAAAGCACAGGAGAGAATGCTTTGTCGTGGCAGAAGAGGGAGCGGATCTCGTAAGAATAGAAAACGAGATCAAGACCATGCCGAACTACTTCGCGGACTACGATACGACGGTGACTTTCATTACGCAGGAAGAGCTGGACAGAGAACACAAGGGCATACCTCACGGGGGATTCGTCATAAGGACGGGCACCACGGGCCCGGAAAACAGGACCAGGCACACTATCGAATACAGTCTGAAACTCGATTCGAACCCCGAGTTCACTGCCAGCGTGCTGGTCGCCTTCGCAAGGGCAGTCTGCAGAATGGCGGGTCGCGGGGAAACGGGGGCAAGGACGGTTTTCGACATAGCGCCGATAGACCTGTCGCCGCTTCCGAGAGAAGAGGTAATTAAACACATGTTATGAAAATCAGCCCGGGGCAGTGACCCGGGCTGATCAATTTTCATATTGAATTTGTGATGCATTGTGTGCTAGAATTAGCCATCAGCGAAAGAGAAGAAGGAAATTTCAATGGATAAATACGAAATCGGGACAAAATGCGTACAGGCCGGGTACAGGCCGAAAAACGGCGAGCCGAGACAGGTGCCGATCATCCAGAGCACCACGTTCAAATATGACACAGGGGAAGAGATGGGAAAGCTGTTCGATCTTGAAGCGGCCGGATACTTCTATACAAGGCTCCAGAATCCGACCTCGGACACTGTAGCGGCAAAGATCGCGGCACTTGAAGGGGGAACGGCTGCAATGCTCACCTCTTCAGGCATGGCCGCAAACTTTCTGGCGACGTTCAACATCTGCGAAACGGGAGGACATATCATATCCTCTTCAGCGGTCTACGGAGGGACGTTCAATCTGTTCGCAGTCACCATGAAGAAAATGGGCATCGACGTGACGTTCGTATCGCCTGCGGCTACGGAAGAGGAACTCAGCAGCGCTTTCAGGCCAAACACCAAGCTGGTGTTCGGTGAAACGATAGCGAACCCGGCGCTCACCGTGCTGGACATAGAAAAATTCGCCAGGGCAGCTCATGCCCACGGAGTTCCCCTGATCGTAGACAATACCTTCCCGACGCCTGTTAACTGCAGGCCGTTCGAATTCGGAGCTGACATAGTCACCCACTCCACCACAAAGTACATGGACGGGCACGGCAGTGCCGTGGGCGGTGCCATAGTCGATTCCGGCAGGTTCGACTGGGACAAGTATGCTGACAAGTATCCGGGACTCTGCACTCCGGACGACAGTTACCACGGAGTCACGTATACGAAGCAGTTCGGCCTTGAAGGGGCATATATAACGAAAGCCACAGCCCAGCTCATGCGTGATCTCGGCGTGACTCCCGCACCCATGAACGCATATCTTCTGAACATGGGTCTTGAGAGCCTGCACGTCAGGATGAAACGGCACTGCGAGAACGGCCTTGCGGTCGCAAGGTACCTTGAGGCGCATGACAAGATCGCCTGGGTGAACTATCCGGGACTGCCTTCGTCGGAAGGATACGAACTGGCGGCGAAATACATGCCGAACGGCACCTGCGGAGTCGTAAGCTTCGGGGTGAAAGGCGGAAGATCTGCTGCAGCGAAATTTATGGAGGGGCTCAGGCTGGTGGCGATAGAGACCCATGTAGCCGATGCCAGGTCCTGCTGTCTGCATCCCGCGACAACTACTCACAGGCAGATGACGGACGAAGAGCTCATAGAGTGCGGTGTCGGTCCGGACCTTGTCAGGCTTTCACTGGGACTCGAAGATACAAAAGATCTTATCGACGACGTAGAGCAGTCGCTCAGCCGGATCTAGGCTGAGAGAAAAGGAGGGCAGTTCCTTGCCGATAAAAATACCTAACAATCTTCCGGCGGTCCAGACTCTGGCAGACGAGAATATCTTTGTGATGACTGAGACCAGGGCTATCACCCAGGACATACGTCCTCTGAAGATCGCGCTGCTGAACCTGATGCCAAAGAAGATAGAGACTGAAACACAGATATCGAGAATACTGGGGAATACTCCGCTTCAGATAGAACTCACCCTCATAAGGACGACTTCCCATGTGGCGCAGAACACCACCCAGAGCCATCTTCTCGCTTTTTACCAGACCTTCGACGAAGTCAGACATCTGAATTTTGACGGTCTGATCATAACCGGGGCTCCGGTCGAGCAGATGGACTTCGAGGATGTCGATTACTGGGACGAGCTCTGCGAGATCATGGAATGGAGCAAGGAACATGTCCATTCGACTCTCCATATCTGCTGGGGAGCGCAGGCGGGGCTCTACTATCACTACGGAGTGAAGAAATATCCGCTTGAGAAAAAACTGTTCGGCGTATTCCCGCATCATGCGGATTACCCGAAATCGATGCTCCTGAGAGGCTTTGACGAGGTGTTCTACGTGCCGCACTCCCGCCATACGACGGTAAAGAGGGAAGAGATCGAAAACATCCCGGGCGCAAAGATACTCGCGTCCTCGGAAGAGGCGGGGGTCAATGTCGTTTATGCCGATGGAGGCAGACAGTTCTTCATTTTTGGACACTCCGAATACGATCCACTGACGCTGGACGCCGAATACAAGAGAGACCTTTCACAGGGGCTTCCCATCGAGATACCGAAAAACTACTATCCAGATGATGACCCGTCCAGATACCCGATCGTGAACTGGAGAGCTCATGCAAACCTTCTCTATACCAACTGGCTGAACTATTTCGTATATCAGTCGACTCCGTATGACATAAAGACGATAGGACAGAACAGGGAAACAACAGAATAGGACACAAGATCTACAAATGTAGAAAAGCCGCAATTTGCGGCTTTTTCATTTACCCACACAGAATCTTGAAAAGATCTGGTCAACTATTTTCTGATCGACATTCCGTCCGTCCGTATCGTCGAGGAATGCAAGGGCTTCTTCCACAAGGGAACATATACAATCCACAGGGTCACCGCGGTCCAGCGCGGCCTTTGCTTCTTCGAGGGAACTCCGGGCCTTTCCCAGCATGTCTCTCTGCCGTACGTCCCAGATGACGGCGTCATGTGAGACGTTTATGTGTCCTGAATTGAAGAGTTCCGCGACAGCGGAGCTTATATCCTGAAGGAGCGGTGAATCCGGGCCCGTACGGGCCGAGCCGCGTATGACCCTGGAGGAGAACGAATCTATGTCAGCCAGGTCAGCCTCAGATAGAGCCGGAGGCAGATCGTCCTTGTTGACGACCGAAATGACAGGGCAGTTTTCGGGAGGAAGGGACTTCAGCTTCTCGATCAGGGAAAGGTCTTCACCGTCCAGTTTTGCGCTGCTGTCGAAAACGGCTATGATCAGATCGGCAGACTCAAGCTCGATCACGGCTTTGCCTACTCCTATCGCCTCCACCTGCTCGCTTGTCTGCCTTATCCCGGCGGTATCACTCAGCCTGAGAGTGACTCCTCCGCAGGAAACGGATTCCCTGAGAACGTCCCGGGTAGTTCCGGGTATGTCTGTCACTATGGCTGAGTCTTCACCCGTGAGAAGATTGAAGACAGAGCTTTTCCCGACATTCGGTTTGCCGCAAATTACGCACTTCACTCCTTCGGTGACGGCTCTGCCGAGTGAATATGTATCCAGGAGACGATTTACTGACAACAGAGCCTTTGATACAGACGTATATATTTCCCGTTCTCCCTCGTCTCCCACGTCCTCTTCAGGATAGTCGACTGCAGCGTACAGCGCGGTCATCGTGTCCGAAAGGCCTCCGGAGATCTTTGCCAGCTCGCGGCTGAGGGATCCTCTTGCAGCATTTCCCGAAAGCTGCATTTTTTCTTTAGTGTCCGCATCTATGAGCAGACCGACGGCTTCAGCTTCGGACAGTGAAAGCTTTCCGTTCGAGAAAGCCCTTCTGGTGAACTCCCCGGGACCTGCCGGGACCGCGCCGGCGCCTATCACGGCGCTTAGGACTTCCTTTGTCACGGCAACTCCCCCGTGACATGATATTTCCGCGCAGTCCTCCCCCGTAAATGAGGCAGGAGCTCTGAAGACCGTGAGCAGACCGGTGTCGCATACGTTCCCGTCCAATCCGACGATCTCGCCGTAGGAAACCCTGCGGGGACGAAGATCCTGTACGGAGATCCCGCTCGCAGATCTGAACACTCCGCTTACGATCCTGACCGTGTCTGGCCCGGATATCCTGATGACCGCGATGCCGCCCTTGCCCGGAGGCGTAGAGACAGCGGCTATGGTACTTGTAAAAATATCGAGCATAGCAAAATCCTCGGCGTATTATTCTATGTGGAAGAAAACAATTCGCTGTTTTCCAGTATCTTTCTGAATTCCGATACGGAGCAGGCATGGTTGAGCTCGTTCCTGACGCGGGCCGAGCCGCGGAAGCCCTTTAACAGGTAAGCGGCCCTGGAACGGGATTCCCTGATCCCGGTCACCTCGCCGTAATACCTGCATGATTCCTCTACCAGCTCCATTATCACGGAAAGGATCTCAGAGGAACCGGGAGTGTCCTGATCCCCGTTGAGTTTTCTGAAGATCCAGGGCTCTGACAGGGCGGCCCTGCCGACCGCCACTTCGGAACAGCCGTTTTCCAGGTATGCTTTGGCGGAGTCGCGGCTGTTTATGTCGCCGTTTCCGCAGATGATCACAGAGGCATGGCCGTGAAGATCAAGGGCGGAGCGCAATTTCAGGCAGGCTTCGGGGTGAGCGGGCGGGGAATACATCTGTGTCCGGGTCCTTGTATGGAGGGTCAGTTTCCTGGCGCCGCCGTCGGAGACTGCAACCCCGAACTCCTCGTAATTCATATGCTCCTCATCAGCGCCGAGCCTGAATTTGACTGAAAGGGGGACGCCGTATCTTTCACATACCGATCTGACTTTCCGGGTTATGTCATAGGCGGCGGAAGGCGACGCCATAAGGGCGGAGCCGTCTCCCGAGGAATATATCTTTCTTACTGGGCAGCCCATATTTATGTCGATCCCCGCCGGGGAGGCGTGGTAGCTGCAGCCGGGGAACCGGCCGGTCAGCAGTATGTCAGCCGCTTCAGCCATGATATCGGCATCGTGCCCGAAAAGCTGCAGTACGACGGGCCCGCCTTCATCGTCGATCCGTGAAAGCCTGCCCGTTTTTTCGCTCTTCTGTTTCAAAGCTACGGAGGATATCATTTCACTGACTGCAAAACGGGCTCCGTACCTGAAGCATATCCTGCGGAAGGGAGGGTCTGAAAATCCGGCCATCGGAGCGAGAGAAGCCGGGATGGCCGGTGATGATGTCTTGTTTTGTTCCATGTTATCTAAATCTGTTTCTTTGTCTTGTTGACGCCTTTGAGCGAGATATATACGATGAAATGGGGAAGAACTGCGAAAAGGATGTTGACCAGAAGCTCGGGCAGCGCAGCTTTTGAGAGAGCGGAGCCCAGGTCGGCCCCGCCGACGGTGGATATCACGACTATGAATGTGACGACCGAGCGCAGGACGGACGTGACGACCGTGAACGACAGACGGACCACGAAGGAACCTCTGAAGAAGTGTATGCACAGGAGCCCTGCGATATATCCGACGAGCACGTAGAGCAGAGGCAGCAGGACCAGAGCCGAGCCGGACAGGGCGTCGATTATGATACCCGCGACAAGGCCGAAGATGGAAGCCCATTTTTCATTTTCCGAGATCGCGACTGCCACTACCATCGGAAGGATCAGGTCAGGGACTGAATTGAATATCCTGAAGCGGGTGAAGAAAGTTGTCTGCAGAAGGCAGAAGAATATAAGGAGCAGAGCAAGCACAATGACTTTGAGCACGGCGGATTTGTCGAAGACAATGGCGCCGCCGTCTCCCTTGAGCGGGACTCTGGTCTGGGAAGAGATGTCAAAGCGGCGTTCTGAGATGCCGGTATTGTTTTTCAGGCTCATATCACGGAGCGTGTGTGTCTGCTTCCCCAGTGTTTCTTTGATTTTTCCGAATAGATTTCCCATTCCGGCACCTCCTTTCTGTGAGATTGCGCTGCCGGCTTATGACGCCGGATCAGTTCGTTCGAACGAGGTGATTATCATCACCTTGCTGAGTTCCGTGAAGTTGCAGGCGCATTTCACGCTTACTGACAGGCCACGGCTGTTCGGATCCGTCGCAATGGAATCGACGTACCCTATGACGAGCCCTTCAGGGTATACGCTGCCCGAGCCCGTGGAGAGGACGCGGTCGCCAACGGAGATGTCGCTTTCTGCAGGGATGTAGTTAAGATCGCAGATACCTTCGGAAGCTCGGCTGAAATTACCGGTGCAGACACCGCTGACCTTGGTCCGCTCGATATAGGCTCCGACCGAGGAATTTGCCTGGGTAAGAGTGGTGACCTTGCTCCAGTTAAGGCCGACTTCCGTGATCTTTCCGACTATGCCTTCAGAAGACACTACAGGCTGGTTGAGCTTGACTCCGGACGTGCTGCCCACATCAAGTGTCAGGATGCGTGAATAGTTGCCGTTCTCATGTCCGGTGACCGATGCGGCCAGGAACTGATAGTCAGTATGGGCGATCTTCATTTCCAGAAAGCCGCTCATCCAGTCATACATCTTTTCCAGATTGTCGGCGTCGTAAACCTTGCTCTGAAGATCGGCAATCTGTTCCTTCAGTTGGTTGTTTTCCTCCCTGAGCTGGTCAAACTTATAGAAGTAGGCTGAAAATCCGTCGATAGCCTCCGTTACATAGTTTGACACTTTCTGAAGAGGAGTGAACACCGTTCCTATGGCATTCCGGACGATTGGAGTGACTCCCATTGAATGCAGGACCGTAGGAACGATCACGGCGATCAGAGCCAGGGTTATTATGATGTAGAAAAATTTGTTTTTGAAAAACTGTTTCATTTCCCCTCCCGAAAAGGACTAGCGGGCTCTGTAGTTTATTATTCCGTTCGAATCGTTTTCTATGATCTTTCCTATCCCCAGCGCAACGCTGTCGATGGGATTCTTTGCGACATATGTCCTGATCTGCGTACTTTCATAGATCAGCCTGTCGAGACCTGCGAGAAGAGCGCTTCCGCCTGACAGCATTATACCCGTGTCGAAGATATCCGAGGCAAGCTCCGGCGGTGTGCTTTCCAGAGTTTTCCGTATGTTGTCGATGATGTGGTTGAGCTCTTCGCTCATTGCCCGCCATAAATCAAGGGTAGTTATCGTCTGTACTGCCGGCAGGCCGGTGAGGACGTTTCTGCCTCTGACATCGACAGAGCCCCTGTCTATGTAATAGTGGGCGGAGCCGATCTGTTTTTTCAGTGATTCGGCCATGGTGTCGCCAATCAGGATCCCGTATTCACGCTTGATATAGTCTCTTATGGCATAATCCAGCTCGTCCCCCGCGATCCTCAGGGAGTTGGAGATGACTATGCCTCCCATGGACAGGACCGCAACTTCCGTGGTGCCACCGCCGATATCCACTATCATCGAACCGTGTATATCATCGACCCTGAGTCCGCTTCCGAAGGCTGCGGCCACAGGCTCTTCGATGAGAGCGACGGACTGGGCCCCGGCTTCAAGGGTTACCTCCTCGACGGCGCGCTTTTCCACTTCCGTCACTCCGTAGGGGATACAGACGACCACTCTGGGGCGGCTGAATATGGTGCTTCCGGCCACTTTCTTGAAATAGTGGCTGAGCATCTTTGCCGTGATGTCGAATTCCGCGATGACACCGTCCTTAAGGGGACGCATGGCCATGATAGAGCCCGGCGTCTTGCCAAGCATGAGCTTGGCTTCGTTGCCTACTGACATCACGCGCCTGGTCTTTGCGTCCACCGCTACCACGGAGGGTTCGCGGAGAGCTATACCGACGCCTTTTACATATATTATGGTATTAGCTGTGCCAAGGTCGATTCCGATTACCTTCAATTTCAGCACCTACTTTCCTGTTTTGTGTATACCGTTCGGATACCGTTTTTTTTCAGCCGCGAGACTATCTCGCATACGGGCAGCCCGACAACGTTGTAATAGTCGCCGTCGATCCTTTCGACGAATCTGCATGCTTTGCCCTGGATGCCGTATGCTCCGGCTTTGTCCATGGGTTCTCCCGATCTGACGTAATCTCCGATTTCCGTGTCGTCAAGTTCACGGAAACTGACTTTCGTCAGCGAATAGAAGGTGTCAGGCTTGGTGTCCGAGCCGCCCGCAATGGTCACGCCTGTTATCACGGAGTGGGTGGAGCCGGATAGCAGCTTCAGCATCCTGAAGGCGTCTTTTTCGTCTTTCGGCTTTCCGAGAGGAAGATCGGTCTCCGGGCAGTAGACGAGAGTGTCCGCCGATATGACCACACAGTCATTTTTCAAAGATCCCGCCTCTGCAAGATGTTCCGAAACTGCTCGGTTTTTTACAAGGGAGATTTCCATAACGTACTTTTCCGGGTGGCCCGGAACAAAAGCAACGGAAGACTCATCTGCGCTCGACACGATGACTTCATGCTCAATTCCCGCCATGTCGAGCAGTTCGTGCCGCCTGGGAGAGGCGGACGCGAGTATGATTTTCAGCTGTTTTTCCAAAATGCAATTCTCCTCGGATCTGTCAGTTGCCGACGCCGGTGTGCCCGAATCCGCCTTCGCCTCTTTCGGTTTCATCGAGATCCTTCTGTTCAACAAGATCTGCCCTGAGTACCGGGAAGAACCCCATCTGGGCGATCCGGTCCCCGTCGCATACGGTGAAGTCCTCTTTTCCGTGGTTCGTCAGAGCCACCTTGACCTCGCCCCTGTAGTCCGAGTCGATGACGCCCACGCAGTTCGCGAGGGCAATGCCGCATTTTGACGCGAGGCCGCTTCTCGGAAAAATGAGAGCTGTCACCGAGGCGCCGCAGTCTATGGAGATCCCGGTAGGGATGAGCGCTGTTGATCCTGGGGGCAGGATGACAGGCTGATCAAGAAGAGCGCACAGATCCACCGCAGCCGCTCCGGGCGTCTGATATTCGGGGATCCTGGCCCTTTCTGACAGTTTTTTGATCTTGACTTTTATTTCCATAGGTTTTTCTCCTTATATCCTTCTGCCCGCACCGGGTCTTCTTAGTTCATAGTCAGAGATGATTCTTGCCGCTTCGCGGCCTGTTTCCGTCGTGAAAATGAAGTGGTGGAACGAACGGCCGTCTTTCCTCGTGACATCGCCGATCCTGTCAGCCATCCAGACCGGGGTCGAGTTGTATATGACGCTGGAACAGTCGGGAGCGCCGATCACCGGGAACCTTTCTCCCTTTCTGTCCGAGATATAGTCCATGCAGAAATGAGGATGAGCCCGGGGGTCCCTGCCTCCTGTGTTCCCTTTTACGCAGTTTCCGCCGCAGAGCACGCACCGCGCAGTCGTCATGCAGGGGATGTTCCCGTAGACAACGCAGCCGACAGAGATGCTCAGGGTCTTTCCTATGTTTCTGACTCCGCCAGAGGGCAGTTCAGGCGAAAGAATGACGGAATCGCAGCCCAGCTTTTCGTATACTGAGCAGGCAGGCGAGTTTGTAAGATTGCACCGGTACGATCCCGTGACCCTGAAGCCTGATTCTGCGGCAATCGCTATCTCTCCCGGAGTATGGCACATGGCATATCCGATCCCGCTATCTCTGGCAGAAGCCAGCATAACGGAAAGACGGTCCGGATCCGGAGGGATGACAGGGAACAGGATCCCCGTTTTTCCGGATATATCCGTTCCGGAGCGGGAAAAGACCGAAAGGAATTTTCCGAGATGTTCCGGATACACGAATATCCTGTCAAATGAATCTGCAAGAGAACGGAGAGCCGGTTCGTCAAAATCGTTTTCAAAGACCGCGATTTCGGCGATCTCGCAGGATCTGAAGAAAGTCCTGTCCGATACCGGACGGACAATTTCGTCTCCTCCGCGGATGTCTGCGAGCAGGGCCGTTACAGCGTCTCTTCTGAGCGCGTTCAGTTCCGAGGAAGATATCCAGAGTCCGTCATCCATGTCGAAAGTCACGCTTTCGTAGTCCAGTCCGAATTCGGAGTCTCCCAGCTTTGAAAGATTCCGGTAGACCGACTCCGAAGTGGCGGGAGCACCGTCAGCAGGCCGCGGCTCGGCTCCCTGAGAGCTTGCGGAATGGATCCCGTCGGACAGGTGCAGAGACGCGGGCCGGTTTTTCTTTAGTGAGAAATGAGCCGAAAGGGGAACAACGGGAGCAGTGTAATCTTCGTGTTTTTCCGAGAAGGACGCGGCACGCGCTTTCAGAAGTCCGTTTATTTCGGCAGTATCCGGAGATTTGGTTTCCGCAGGCGTCTGTTCTCCTGCCAAGGATGAATAGTCATTTATGAAGTAGCCGTCCGTCTCTGTCCTTGTAAAGGCCGAGGCGAGCCTTGCGAGTTCCTTTTTTGTTGCGTTTCTTTTTTCGTCCAGCAGCTTCCTATATACCGAGGTCACCTCGAAAACATATTCGGGGCTTCGCAGTCTTCCCTCGATCTTCAGAGAGCTCACGCCTGATGATATGATCTCTGTTATGTGAGAAGCGAGATTGAGGTCCGAGAGCGACAGGATCTCCTGTTCGCTGCATCCTGCGCAGGAATACTTCAGTCTGCATGGCTGCGCGCATTCTCCCCGGTTTCCGCTCCTGCCCCCCATGACGAAGGACAGAAGGCACTGCCCGCTGAGAGAGACGCACAGGGCGCCGTGTAGAAACATCTCAGTCTCTATGCCATAAGGGTTTGCAGAGACTGCGGATATTTCCTCTAGGTTCAGCTCTCTGGGCAATACCAGACGCGAAAAGCCGTTCTCCGACAGGAATCTGCAATCGGCTGCTGACGAAAGGGAAGTCTGTGTGCTGGCGTGAAGCACTGATGAAGGATGGTTTTTCCGTATCAGGGACGCCAGCCCGAGGTCTGCGACTATCAGGGCGTCCGGCCTGGTTTTCGGGTTTCCGGAATACAGTTCGTCCACCAGGGCAAGGGCTTCGGTGATCTCACGGTCCCGGATACGGGTGTTTACAGTGATATGTGCCCGGGCGCCGCAGGAATGACACAGCCGTATGTTTTCCTTGAGCTCCTTGACGGAGAAATTTCTGGCCCGCATACGGTTCGAAAAAACGGAGGCGCCGAAATACACCGCGTCCGCGCCTGCGGCAAGGGCGGCCCTGAGGCTTTCCGGGGTTCCGGCCGGGCTGAGAAGCTCGGGGACTTTTGCCGGGGAAGTATCAGTCATCTGTATCCAGTCCTTCCCTGAGCAGAGACTCTATGTACTTTATTTTTTCCGTTCTCGTGGGAGGGTTTTTCCCGGAGTCCGTGCTTCTGCTCACCAGGTATTTTTCCAGCGCGCTGATCTTTTCCGCTGCGGGTGACGCCGAAAGTCCCAGTTTGCTTATGATGCCCGTCTCTTCCCTGGGCCCGGTCCGTCTGGAGGCGGCGTCCGCGGAGGAAAGGCCTGCTTCTGCTTCCTCAAGCCTTTTCTTGAGGTCCGTGATCTCATCACGGAGGTTCCTCATGGTCACTTCACAGAGGGACATCTGGGCTTCAAGGGAACGGATGGTCCTGTCTGCAGCCAGTTTGTCGCCGGCGTTTTCTATGGCGCACAGCAGAGCTGCATCAACCAGAGTTACTCTGAATGTGTTCTGGCGGAGCTCGGTTATCCTTGCGTTCAGGTCTTCCGCTATCTTTCTGACGGAGGATTCGTCTTCGCTTGTCAGTATCGTAAGCCTGACTCCGCTTATATCTACGGGGACTTTTTTTGTGACTTCGTTTTCCATCTTAATCCCTCTCATGTACTGCACAAAATACTACATTATATATTATATTACAACTTTCAAAAAAAAGAAAGAGGAAGCTCGAACTGGAGAAGTGCCGTTAACATTGCTTTTCGGCAGGGTATATGATAAAATCATTGGGAAGAAAAAGCCTCGTGTACGGAGATGCCGCAAAGTATGGAAGAAAGAATAATAAACAGCATCCTGAAAAAATACAGGAAAGAGATATGGGGCCCTTTCGTCAGCGCCATCAAGGACTACAGACTCGTAGAAGAAGGGGACAGGATCGCGGTATGTCTCTCCGGAGGCAAGGATTCGGCTCTGCTGGCGGTTCTTATGGGGCAACTCCAGAAGCATTCGGATTTTCCCTTCGAGGTCAGGTATATCTCCATGGATCCCGGTTACAGCGAAAAAAACAGGCAGAAGCTGGAAGAGAACTGCAGGAAGCTTGACATCGACATAAACATCTTTGAGACCAATATCTTCAAGATAACGGAAAAGACGGAAGACAATCCGTGCTACCTTTGCGCCAGGATGAGGAGAGGTCACCTTTATTCCTATGCGGAGAGTCTGGGATGCAACAAGATCGCGCTCGGACATCACTTTTCGGACGTCATAGAAACGACACTGATGGGGATGCTCTGGGGAGCCCAGATACAGGGCATGCTCCCGAAGCTTCACAGCACCAATTACGAGGGGATGGAACTGATCAGGCCATTGTACAAAGTACATGAAGATGCGATCATAGCCTGGGCGAGATACAATGAACTCGACTTTCTGAGCTGCGCCTGCAGCATGACCGAAAGGTCCGTCACTGACGAGGACGCATCAAAGAGGAGAGAGACGAAGAGGCTCATAAAGGCACTGAAGGAAAAGAACCCGGATGTGGAAAAGTGCATCTTCAATTCAATACACAGAGCAAATGTCGATACCCTTGTGGGGTACAAGCTGAACGACGAGATGCATTCATTTCTCGATAACTACTGATGCAGGAGACTGTGACATGCTGCCTTGTGATCCTTTACGGGAAGAAGAAATCAGGGAGATACTGAACAAATACGATGCAGTGCCGGACGGGCGCGACGAAAAGGACGAATACTGCATGAGATGCGCTCTGGAACTGGCGGAACTGGCGGCAGCGCATGATGAGACCCCGGTTGGGTGCGTCATCCTCAGAGACGGCATGTTGATCACCGGTGATTTCAACGGCAGGGAGACTCTCAAGAACGGGCTGTACCATGCGGAAGTCGGGGCGATATCGAAGGCCTGCGAGCTTCTCGGGGGCTGGCGGCTCACGAGGTGCACCCTGTACGTCACCATAGAACCCTGTCCGATGTGCGCCGGAGCGATCTGGGCGGCAAGGATACCCCGGGTCGTTACCGGAGCGAGGGATCCCAAGGCGGGATTCTACGGATCCGTAGCGGATCTGAACACGTTTGATATAAACCACAAGCCGGAGATCCGGACAGAGGTTCTCGAAGAAGAATGCTCGAACCTGGTATCTTCGTTTTTCCGGAACAAGAGAAAACAGAAATCAGCAAAAAACCCGCCGAACGACGGGAAAGGAAACATATCATGAAAATACTGATGGTGACCATGGCAATGGAGAACGGAGGAGCCGAGACCCACGTCATGGAACTGTGCCGTGAACTCGAGGCGAGAGGGCACGACATCACGCTGGTGTCTGCCGGAGGCGTTTACGCGGACCAGCTGGCGGAGCATGGAGTGAGGCTTATAAACCTTCCTCTCGACCGCAGAAAGCCCGGCGCCGTTATAAAGTCATACAAAGGACTGAAGGAGATCCTAAGCCGGGAAAAGTTCGACCTTATCCACGCTCACGCCCGGATCCCGGCCTTCCTTTGTTCGGCGCTTGCCGACAAACTGACGGACGAAAGAGGCGTGAAGCCAAGATTCGTGACCACCGCGCATCTCGACTTTACGGTGAACCCGATCTGGAGACTGCTGTCCCGCTGGGGAGAAAGGACGATGGCGGTGTCCGAGGACATCTCGGATTACTTGGTCCGTGAATACGGCTGCGCGAGGTCGAGGATCCATCTGACCGTCAACGGGATAGACACGGACAAATTTTCGCCCGAAACGGACTTCAGCGCCGTGCTTGAGAAGCACGGGCTGGACCGCGAAAAGAGAAGGATCGTATACATGAGCCGGCTGGATGCCGACAGGGCGGATCCCGCTTTCAGGCTGCTGGACATAGCGGAAGAGATATACGTCAGGCATCCCGGTACCGAGATCATCATTGTCGGAGGCGGAGGGGAGCTTGAGAAGATCCGGGAAAAGGCGTCCGAGATAAACGGAAAAACGGAAGAAGACTTCATAACGGTCACGGGCGCCGTTTCGAACACATACGAGTACTGCGCCGCGGCCGATGTGTTCATCGGAGTATCCCGGTCGGTGCTTGAAGCCATGGCTTCGGCTAAACCGGTGATAGTTGCCGGGAACCAGGGATCCATCGGGATCTTTACGGACGAAAAGATCCCGGCAGCCCAGGCGACGAATTTCTGCTGCAGAGGCTATCCCAGGGCGGACGGCAGATCCCTCCTGAACGATATATCGGCACTTCTCAATATGGACAGGCCGGAAGCTGAGGAAATGGGAAGAAGGAACCGGGAATTCGTGCTTTCAAACTACACTGCCGCGAAGATGACGGACGACTATCTGGAAATGTACGCCGCCGCACTTGCGGCGCCGGTTCAGTTCTCAAGACGCAAAGGGGAAAGCGACGTTGTCATAAGCGGATATTACGGATACGGGAACCTCGGCGATGAAAGCCTTCTTGACATAATATCGAGATCCGTTGCCGAAAGAGTGCCGGGCGTTAGGATATCCGCGCTTGCAAAGAGCCCCGGAAAGGCGTCAAAGGCATCCGGAGTAGGATGCATAGACAGATTCAACTTTTTCTCGGCGTCAAAGAGCATCAGGCAGAGCAAGGTACTGATCTCCGGAGGCGGAAGCCTGCTGCAGGATACGACCAGCAAGCGCAATCTCATTTATTACGCCGGAATCATGAGAATGGCCGAAAAGATGGGGACGAAAGCATGCGTTTATGCGAACGGCATAGGCCCCATCAACTACGAACCGAACAAAAGACGCGCCAGAAAAGCGGTCGAGGAAGCGGAATATGTGTCAGTGCGCGACAGGGGTTCATATGAGGAACTCAGGGCTCTCGGCGTGGACGGAAAAAAGGATATCAGGATATCTGCCGACCCTGCATTCCTGATCACTCCCGGCGGAGAAGAAGCCGTAGATCGGATAAAGAACAATCTGGAACTGTCAGGCAAGTACATCGCAGTCTCCCTGAGGCCGGTGGCTGTCAGCAACAAGGGACGAAACAAGGCAAAGCTGACCGAGCCGGACAGCAGGCTGGCCGTAGCAGTGGCCGAGGCGTGCGTGAGCATCTACAGGGAATACGGGTACGTCACGCTTATCATACCCATGCAGAAGGCACAGGATGTCGTGATTTCAGAAAAGCTTAAGGCAGAGATCGAGGCGGCAGGCGGGAAGGCGGTCATATACATGCCGGAGCTTGCGGGAGACCTGATCTCGATCCTCCATGATTCGGAACTGACCGTGGGCATGCGTCTCCACTCGATCATATTCGCTTCGTCGGCAGAGGTGCCGGTGATCGGAATTTCCTACGACCCCAAGATCGATGCAATGATGAAGGAGCTCGGTCAGGATTATCTGATCCCTGCGGCGGATGACCCGGGGACAGCCGGGAAGCTGACGGGATATGCACGGGAAGTCATCGGCAGCCGGGCGGCCATTTCAGCAGACCTGGCGGAGAGAGCGGCGCACATGAGGAAACTGGCGTCGGAAGACGCCGACGCGGTCGCTGAGCTGCTCACAAAATAGGTTGAATTCCATTTACCGTTTTGGTATAATGAATAGTGCTGGAAAAACAGGGGAGGACATCCCCAATACAGAGAGGAGTTTTTTGCAATGAAAAAAGTTCTTGCGTTGTTTATCGCGGTGCTGATGCTTGTATCCGCTGTGATCACCGTTTCGGCAGCCTCATATCCTTTCCTGCCGGATTCACAGGAGGTCTCGACGGAGTACACCCTCAGCTACTACAAATGGCTTTACTATACCAAGGGCCCGGGCGCTGTCAACGAGAGCGTCTTCGTGCCCAATCAGACGGCATGGCTCAGTCTTTGCCCGGAGTGCCAGCATCAGGTGTACAACTTTGTAAAAAACAACAGAGTACTGTACTTCTGCTCGAACTGTGACTATTCAGGCACATACCCGCTGATGGTCTCCCAGATTCCCGCTCATACCCATGTGGATCCGGAAGAGGGAGTAGTGTGCCCCAACTGTAATTCGGACAATATAATCTATGCTTCCACGACGTATACAGTGAACAAGCTGGTGGACAATTTCGTCTGCGGAAACTGCAAGAAGGCGTTCACGAAAGATTCCGTTTTCACGGTTGAATACTATGTTCCTGGATACGGATTCGTCACGCCCGTATATCCTTCAGGCAACTTGGTGGAGCCTATATACAGCTACACGAGCATCTGCCCGGAATGCAGGAAGGCGCTTTCCTTCAAGTCATATACCAAAATAGGCGACAATTATTACGCATACCTTGAGTGTCCCAGCGGACATCCTATGATCATTCCGGTGGAGATATTCGACAAGGATACGTGGATGGCCATCGCCGAGGAAGAAAGACCTTACGTGATCCCCACAAGCCCTGACTGCCCGTACTACTATATCAACGACATAACGATGGCGTACAAGTGCTCTGTGTGCTCGAAAGCCCTCACGTTCAAGTATTACGTGCAGGTAGGCGACACAGTATATGCAAGATTTGAATGCGAGGACGGACATCCCGTGCTCCTGCCGGCGTCCGTCGTCGAAGTGAGCACTATTGCCGACAAGATATATCTTGTGAACGTCGATACGGTCGGCAGCGGGTACTACAGGATCGCTGACAACCGTCCGTTCGGAAAATTTGGCGAAAAGAAGAGCATAACCTTTACTGCAAAGAACGGATATCAGCTCGCAGACGTGACTGTCAACGGCGTGAGCTACGGAGCCAAGGCGACGATCGAGTTCACGCTCAAGAGCGAGATGAACATCACAGCTACTTTCATCAAGGTCGGAGAGACGTACACTCCCGGAAGCAGCGGTACATCCACGACCACACCCGTAGCGACGACGACCGGAGAGCATGCGATCGCAGTCACGACCAACGGAAAGGGCACCGTTACCGCCAAGAAAAACAATATCGCAGTAGACCCGAGCATCGTAAAAGCAGACAAGAAGGATACGGTTGTTTACACGTTTGAAGGCGAGAACAGCCACTACGTAGTGAGCGACGTCAAGCTTGACGGCAAATCGATCGGCGCAGTAAGTTCATATACTTTCAAAAACATAACATCGGCGCATGTCCTCGAGGTCGAATACAAGTGGAAGAGCCCATTCTCATATATCGCTCCCGGATATGAAGATGCCGTCGAATACGTGACGGAATCAGGCATACTCGAGCCCACTGCGGTCACGAACAAGGTCTCATACTTCTCCGGCACCAATGTTGTCAGCATAAAGGCATTCGCCTGCGCACTTGCAAAAATGCAGGACGTTGAAGGCGTGCTCAACACCGAAGAGGCACGGGAACTGTGGGCAATCCAGAACGGTCTTATCGGAAAGGACGAGAAGACCACGAAAGCGTGCAACATCCAGACCGCCTGCAGGATCACAGAGACGTACCTGAAGGTCATAGAGAAGAAGTACAAGATAAACTTCCTCAACTTCGATGAAAAGAGTTCGACCGAGCAGAACGGAATAAACATCGGTCTCGTTTCCCATGAGGCATACGAAGTCAACCGCGAGGTCACGAGATATGATATCGCGGCAGTATGCTACCTCATAAAGAGACTTCCATACTCGGAATGATCCGATAATCGGAGAATAACAGAATATTGCGCGCCGCAGGCATGCCTGCGGCGCTGCTTTTTCCGTCCGTTTCCAGCGAAATTTGACACCGGCGAGTATTTGTGATAGAATACCAGGGCAAGGCGGAGAAGGGAAGCAGTAATGCAGGCGATGATCCACAGAGAGCGGGGGAAAGGATGAGATCCCCGTGATACGGCCTCATGAAGTCGTCCCGGAGCCCCGGCGGTGAAATACCAGTAGTTGCCGGCGTGATTCCACGTTACGGAATAATGAGAGCATCCGGGATCCCGGGTGAATTCAGGTGGTACCGCGCTATCAGCGTCCTGTTGGAAACAGCAGGACTTTTTATTTTTTCCAAGAGGTAAAGCAACATGAGAAAAGAATTACCGAAAACCTACGCCCCGTCAGAATTTGAAGGACGGATCTATGAGGAATGGATGAAGAACGATCTGTTCGCACCGTGCGACGACAAGTCGAAACCGCACTTTTCCATCGTGATCCCTCCGCCGAACATCACCGGACAACTCCACATCGGGCATGCCATAGACAACACCCTGCAGGATATACTCGTAAGATACAAGAGGATGAAGGGATTCAGGACACTCTGGCTTCCCGGAACGGACCACGCGTCCATCGCGACCGAGGCCAAGATAGTCGAGGCGATGCGCAAGGAAGGGCTGACCAAGGAGGACATAGGCCGCGAGAAATTCCTTGAGAGAGCCTGGGACTGGAAAGCGAAATACGGCGGAAGGATCATAGAGCAGCTGAAGAAGCTGGGAACATCCTGCGACTGGAGCCGGGAAAGATTCACTCTGGACGAAGGCTGCAGCCGCGCCGTCAGAGAGGTGTTCATGCGCCTCTACGACAAGGGACTGATATACAGGGGTAACCGCCTCGTGAACTGGTGTACCACATGCATGACGTCGATCTCGGACGCAGAAGTGGAATATGAAGACCAGAACGGAAACTTCTACCATATCCTGTATCCCGTGAAGGAAACAGGAGAAAAGCTGGAGCTTGCGACCACGCGTCCGGAGACCATGCTGGGAGATACCGCAGTCGCTATCAACCCGGACGACCCGAGATATGCGCATCTGCACGGTTGTCACGTCATCCTTCCTCTCGTCAACAAGGAGATCCCCATCATATGCGACGAGCATGCCGATATGACGAAGGGTACCGGCGTCGTCAAGATAACGCCGGCCCACGACCCCAACGACTATGAAGTCGGACAGAGGCATTCCCTGCCAATGGTAAGGGTATTTACATATGACGGCAGGATGACGGGCTCTGAGGACAAGGCACAGATAGACGAACTCAAGAAAGCCGGCAAAGCGGCGGTAGGCGAGCCCGACGTGCTGGACTGCGGCAAATACGCAGGCATGACGACGGCTGAGGCAAGGAAAGCCATCCTTGAAGACCTTGAGGCACTGGGACTGCTGAAGGGAGTCGAGCCGCTGCTCCACTCCGTGGGGACCTGTTACAGATGCCATCATGTGATCGAGCCGATGATCTCGAAACAGTGGTTCGTTAAGATGGGGCCTCTGGCTGGACCGGCGATCGACGCTGTAAAGGACGGCAGGATCAGATTTGTTCCCGAGAGGTTCGAAAAGAATTATCTCAGATGGATGGAGAGCATCCGGGACTGGTGCATCTCAAGACAGCTCTGGTGGGGGCACCGCATACCCGCCTTCTACTGTGACGACTGCGGAGAGACGCTGGTGACGCTTGAAAGCGATCCTGCCTGCCCGAAGTGCGGCGGCCATATGACACAGGATCCTGACACGCTGGATACCTGGTTCTCGTCGGCTCTTTGGCCCTTCTCGACTATGGGATGGCCGGACGATACGGATGATTTGAAGGATTTCTATCCGACGAGCACTCTCGTGACCGGATATGACATAATCACCTTCTGGGTGTCCAGAATGATATTCTCCGCTCTTGAATACACCGGAAAGATCCCGTTCGACACAGTATTCATCCACGGGCTCGTGAGAGACGCCCAGGGAAGAAAGATGTCCAAGTCGCTGGGCAACGGAATAGATCCTCTGGAAGTGGTGGAGCAGTACGGCGCAGATGCGCTCAGGTTCGCTCTGGCGACCGGGAACAGCCCCGGAAACGACATGAGGTTCTCTGACGAGAAGATCGAGAATGCCCGCAATTTCGCGAACAAGCTCTGGAACGCCGCAAGGTTCGTGATGATGAACCTGACCATCGAGAGCATAAGCAGGCCGAAAGCAGCTGATCTGTCTGGAGAGGACAAATGGGTCCTGACAAGGCTCGAGGAGACTGTAAGGAACGTTACTTCCAACATCGACAAATATGAGATAGGCGTTGCGCTGTCCTCGATCTGCGACTTCATCTGGGACATCTACTGCGACTGGTACATAGAGCTCTCAAAGCCTTCCGTATCCGCAGGCGGCGAAAGAAGCGCAGTGGCGCAGAACGTTCTCGCGTTCGTACTGAGGGAGACTCTTAAGATGCTCCATCCGTTCATGCCGTTCATCACTGAAGAGATATATTCGGGACTTCCGGGCGAGGAAGGCAGCATAATGGTCAAGAGCTATCCCGAGTACGACGAAGGCCTCGTTTTTGAGGAGGAGAGCGCGTCGTTCGAGAAGGTCATCGACGCGATCCGCGCCATCAGGGCCAGAAGGGCCGAAATGAACGTGGCGCCTTCGAGAAAGGCAAACGTATTCATTGAGACCAGATATCCCGAAGCGTTCGAAGGCAGCTCGGCGTTCTTTGAGAAGCTGGCGTCCGCGTCATCGCTCCGTCTGGTCGACGGATATGACGACGAAAAAGCCGTTAAGATAGTGACCGATTCGGCTACGATCCATATTCCGCTCGGAGACATCATAGACCTTGAAGCCGAGAAGAAACGTCTCAGCGCGGAGATCGAGGCGGTCGAAGCGGAGATCAGCCGGGCCGAAGGGAAGCTTTCGAATGAGGCCTTTGTGAGCCGCGCTCCTGAAAAAGTGGTTAACGCGGAACGCGAAAAACTTGAAAAATACAGGGAGAAAAAGCAGAGTCTTCTGGCCGCCGTCGCCAGACTCGGGTGACCTGATATGCTTGATTTCCCTAAAGTAACCGTGACCGGGAAAGGGACGGACCATGCAAAGTCCGGGCACCCCTGGGTCTTTGAGGGTGAAGTGACGGGGCTGGAAGGCGTTCCCGCGGATGGGGAACTGGTCAATGTCTTCTCAAACAAGGGACGGTTTCTCGGTACGGGGTTCTACAACAGCAGTTCGAAGATCAGGGTGAGGATCATTTCGACCAATCCCAACGACAGGTTCGACGACGAATTCTACAGGCGCAGGGTGAAGTATGCCCTCGATTACCGGAGAACGGTCATGGGGGACGATTTCAGGAGCTCGAGACTTATATTCGGTGAAGCGGACGGATTCCCGGGACTCACCGTAGACCTGTTCGAAGGCGTCCTGGTCGCGCAGGTCCTGTGCCTCGGAGTCGAGAGAATAAAGGATCTGCTGTTTGAGATACTGTGCGGGATCCTTCCGGACTACGGTGTGGAGGTCAGGGCCGTGTACGAGCGGAACGACGTCAAGATCCGGGAACTGGAAGGGATGAGCCAGTACAAAGCGTACTGGCATCCAGAAAGGTTCGGGATAACCGATACGGATCGCGGCAGGGTCATCATTGAGGAAAACGGCATAAAATATGACGTTGACTATATAAACGGACAGAAGACTGGATTCTTCCTCGACCAGAAGTACAACAGAGCCGCAGCTGCCCGGATCGCTAAGGGAAAGAGGGTACTCGACTGTTTCACCCACACGGGAGCCTTTGCGCTGAACTGTCTCAAAGGCGGAGCCGAGCATGTCGCGGCGGTGGATATATCGGAAACTGCGCTGGACGCGGCAAGATACAACGCGGTCCTCAACGGATATACGGGGGACAGGATATCGTTCGTGCAGGCGGACGTGTTCAGGATGCTGACGGAAATGGCGGAATCCAGATGCCGCGATTACGACTATATAATACTGGATCCTCCGGCGTTCACGAAGTCATCATCCACAGTAAAGGATGCTTACAGGGGATACAAGGACATAAACTACCGGGCGATGAAGTGCCTCCCGCGGGGAGGATACCTGGCTACATGTTCGTGTTCCCATTTCATGACGGATCCATTGTTCAGAAAAATGCTTGATGATGCGGCATCTGACGCGGCGGTTTCTCTCAGGATGATAGAACACCGGGCGCAGTCTCCGGATCATCCGATAGCAACGACGATTCCGGAAACGGATTATTTGAAGTTCTACCTGTTTCAGGTAGTGTGACGGAGATATGGGAAAAGACATCAATCAACAAACTGGTCCCGAAACCGAAGTCGGCAAGACCAGAAGTCTTGCTCTCTCGGCGACGCTGATGGGTATCATCATCCTCATATCAAAGGCCCTGGGCCTGGTGAGGGATATGCTCACCGCCTCGGTCTTCAGCATGACGGAAGCCGGGGTGGCGTATGAGGTGGCGTCAAAACTGCCCATAAATATTTTCGACTTCATTCTGGGCGGTGTCGTAACGTCCGCTTTCATCCCGGTCTACAACAGCATCGCTGTCAAGAAAGGGAAAAAGGAAGCGGTGGGATTCTGCCAGTCGTACTTCAACCTTATTCTGCTGATCACGACTTCCATAGCAGTCCTCGGCGTGATATTCGCCCCGGGCCTGGTATCCCTGATGGCACCGGAACTGTCGGAGTCAACCGCCACGCTTGCGTCGGAACTCACGAGGATCATGTTCCCGATGGTGATCTTTGTGGGCATAGCATTCTGTTTCGTGGGCTTTCTGCAGTCAGAGGGAGAATACAACATACCGGCGATAATTAGCCTGGTGTCCAACGTCATCATGGTCGTGTATCTCCTGGTATTCAGCGACAAGTTCGGGGTCAGAGGGCTGTCGGCGGCGATGCTCATCGGATGGGGCGCCCAGGCCGCGGTGCAGATACCGGCGGCTGTCAAGCGCGGGTTCAGATACAGGCTTAAGACAAAACTGAACACGCCGGAAATAAAGAGAGCGGCCCTGAACACGATACCGATCCTCATTTCTACATGGACCACCCCAGTGTGCAATCTCATAAACACGAGGATCGCGTCCGGGATCGAGGACGGAAGGGCCATCACCGCTCTGGGATACGCGAACAGGCTGTACATAATCATCGTCGGGCTGTTCTCCTTCGTGGCGACCAATCTGCTGTTTCCCCATTTTGCCAGAGCTGCGGCTGCAGGCAGGGAAGAGGAGAGCGACAGGCTGACGAGGACGTCCATTAAGACGCTGACGTTCATCATAGCGCCTATCTCCGTTGGTGTGGGGGTGCTCTCGGACATATTCGTTTCGCTTATATATGAAAGAGGCAATTTCACTGCGGAACACAGTGCCATCACGGCGGAAGCACTCCGGTTCTATGCGATAGGGATGGTCTTCGCGGCTATTTGCGAAGTGCTCACCAAGGCATTCTTCGCTGCGGAAAAAATGACCATTCCGATGATATCGGCGATTTCGGCGATGGTATTCAACATAGCCGTGGTGCTGATAGTGGGAACGAGGCTGGGCATATGGGGCATTGCCCTGATGACGGCAGTATCTGCAGCGGTCAACATGACCCTGAACCTCATATTCGCTCTGAAAAAGGGATTGATAAAGATCACGGGACACGGGGTCCTGGATATCGCAAAATCGGTATTTTCCGCGGTCGCCATGGGAGCCGTTGTCTGGCTGATCTCACGGTATACCTCGGGGATGCCGCGGATAGCGGCGTTCATCCTGCCGGTTCTGGCAGGAGCCGCTGTGTATATCCTGCTTACCCTGATACTGAGAAGCGACGAGACGGTGTCCGTCATCAAAGCGGTAAAGAAAAAACTTGGCGGTGAAAAGAAATGATCAAAGTTCTGAACATCATATCCGACAGCAATGTGGGCGGAGCCGGCAGGCTCCTCGTGAATTATCTTCATAACTTCGACCGGACAAGATTCGACGTTTCCGTGGCCCTGCCGCGGGGCTCCGAGCTGAAACCGTTCATAGACGCAGAGGGATATCCCGTATACGAGCTGGACGGCGTCAGGGACAAGAGCTTCGACATGAAGGCCGTCAAGGAACTCAGGAAGCTGATAAAAACGATCGGGCCCGACATTGTCCATACACATTCTGCATTTGCGGGCAGACTGGCGGCGTATCTTACAAGAGTGCCGTGCAGGTTTTATACCAGGCACTCCGCGTTCCCTCCCTCAAGGAAGCTGACCACGTTCCCGGGAAAGCAGATCAACGGACTGGTGAACAACAGGCTGGCCACGGAGATCGTTGCAGTGGCACAGGCGGCCAAGGACAATCTGACCGACACAGGCGTGAAGGACGAGAAGATCACCGTAATAATCAACGGCGTGGAGGAAGTCAGGAGAACCGATCCGGCTGAAAACGAGAAGCTGAAGGAAAGTCTCGGGATCGCGAAGGAGGATTTCGTCTGCGGGATCTCGGCAAGGCTGGAGGAATACAAGGGCCACAGATATCTGCTGGATACCGCAAAATACGTGACGGACAGGAAACGCGCCACGTTCTTTCTGATAATCGGCGGCGGCAGCTGTGAAGAGGATCTGAAAAAGCAGGCGGAGAAGCTCGGGATCACGGACAGAGTCTGCTTCACGGGATTCGTGAAGGATGTGGCTCCGTACTACAATATCATGGATCTGAACCTGAACTGCTCGATCGGAACGGAGACCTCTTCCCTTGCCCTTTCCGAAGGATTCAGCCTCGGGATCCCAGCCGTCGCGACTACTTACGGAGGAAATCCGTATATGGTCACGGACGGGATAAACGGGTTTCTGGTGCCTGAAAGAGACAGTGAAGCCATGGGAGAAAAGATCCTGCAGATCGAAAACGACAGGGAACTGTATGAGAAACTGTCAGCGGGAGCCCGGCAGAAATACGAGGAAAAATTCACTGCAGCGGCCATGACAAGACAGCTCGAAGCTCTGTATGAAAAGTCATACAGGGAACATGTAAAAAACGTTCGATAACTATTTTGCAACTTTTTTTGACCCGCACTTTACGAACGTCTATCAGAGTTTACAAATTGTTTTAGAACCAACGGTTGTCAAAAGGAAAAACAGAGTTTTCCACAAGGTTTTCAAACTGATGTGGTAAAACTCTGTTCTTTTATTTGCAAAATGCGGTTGTTTTGTTGATATTTTCTGCAATTTTCCTGTTGGCTTGGACAGTCGGCGCCGATCACAGTGCCAGCATCGGTCAGACTTTCGCTCTTTTCAAAAGATCCTTCAGCGAACTGATATATTCGTTCCTGTTCCTGAAAAGTGAAAGCCCGTGATCCGCCTCTTCGGAGGTGAAGAATGTTACGGAATCTCCGAAATCCTCCGGTCTGAAAGCTTTCAGGTTTTCCTCGCTCATCCAGTACGGAACGAGCCCGTCTTTCCGTCCGTGCGCAATGAAAAACTTAATGCCGGACGATCTTGATTTTTCCAGAGCAGAGCGGCATGTGGTATTTTCAATATCGATGTTGCTGATCAAAATACGGGTGATGATCTTGCAGCAGGTATAAACCGGAAAAACAGGAAGATGATACATGCTCTTCAGTACAGATCTGCAGATTTCCCCGGGGGATGTATAGCCGCAGTCAGCCACGACTACTCTTACCTGATCCGGATATCCTACTCCGCTTCCCATCATCACAGTCGCGGCGCCCATGGACACTCCGTCGACTACGATCGGGAGGCCGGGCCACTTTTCAGCAATGAGGTTTGCCCACCTGACGATATCGTAACGTTCAAGGCAGCCGTAAGTGATATACTTGCCCCCGGACCTGCCGCATCCGCGCTGGTCTACCGCCAGGATCGAGAATCCCCAGGAGAACCATTCGGGTATTACGGTGGAAAAGTCTCTTATACCGCTCGAACGATATCCGTGAACGAGAATGACGGTTCCGCGGTGTACCGGATTTTCCGCGATATGTCCGAACAGGCTGATTCCATCGTCTGCTTCTGTCTGGATTTCGGTCCAGGGAAGTTTCTTTGACTCTTTCATGCCTTCCGCAGAGAGACTGTTGTCTTCATCGCTCATGAATCTGTACGGAACGAAGTCCTGTTCCCAGAAATACGGCTGTTTATCCGTGTTCCGCGCAAAAGCCATACGGAACATCAGGAATCCCAAAGCAAAGGCAAGGACGACAAGGAACAGGAGAATGCCAACGATTATCCAGATCATACTAAACCTCTTCGATCATCTGCAAGAATTGAGTTTCAGAAATTACGGTTATTCCCAGCTCCCGGGCCTTGGTCAGTTTGGATCCCGCATCATCACCGGCCAGGACATAATCGGTTTTCTTTGAAACGCTGCCGGCGGTCTTTCCGCCGTGCTGTTTTATAAGGTCTGAAGCCTCGCCCCTCGTCAGTGAGGGAAGAGTACCGGTCAGAACGAACGTAAGGCCTTCCAGTTTTGACGAACCGGGCTGCGAAGCTTTCGGTTCTGAGACCATGCTGAGGCCTGCGGCTTTCAGCCTATCGACGAGGCGCCGTGTTTCCTCAAGAGAGAAGAAAGCTTTTATGTTTTCGGCTATTATCTGTCCGATGTCCTGTATCTCCGCCAGCTCCTCGGTTCCTGCGTCGAAGATCGCGTCTATGGATCCGAAATGGTCGATCAGTGTCTCGGAAGTTGATTTGCCCACATGGCGTATCCCGAGAGAGTACAGGATCCTGTCTGGAGACGCGGACTTCGATCTTTCGATAGCAGCCAGCAGATTATCGGCAGACTTTTTGCCCGTCTTCGGGACGGTCATTATGTCTTCCTCGGAAAGGAAGTATATATCGGATGCCTCTTTGATCCTGCCGGACTCAATCAGCCCGCGGACCATGGCGGGTCCCATTCCCTCTATGTTCATGGCTTCCCTTGACGCGAAGTGGATCAGCTGCCGTTCCAGCTGGGCGGGGCAGGCAGGGTTCTGGCACCGGAGGGCGCCTTCGCCTTCGGCCGCATCCCATATGAGCCGCTCTCCGCAGGAGGGGCAGAAGTCCGGGAAGAAGAATTCCTTCTCGGCTCCGGTCCGTTTCTCCTTGACTGAAGAAAGGATCTCTGGGATTATCTCTCCGGCTTTCTGGACGATGACGATATCGCCTACGCGTATGTCTCTCTGCCTGATGATATCGATATTGTGCAGGGTGGCTCTTGACACGGTCGTCCCCGCCAGCCTGACGGGCTCAAGTATCGCGAGGGGGGTGAGGACTCCCGTCCTTCCCACGTTTGCCTCTATGGAGATGAGCCGGGTCTCTTTCTTTTCAGGTGGATATTTGAACGCTACTGCCCATTTCGGCGTGGAGGGATTCTCTCCGAGGACTTCCCTCTGCCTGAGATCGTTGATCTTAATAACGGCGCCGTCTATGTCATATGACAGATCGAAACGGGTGTTCCCGATCTCTCTTACGGTTTTTATTGCTTCCTCAGGAGTCCCTGCCAGGGAACGGATATCGATAGAGTGGAAACCCAGTTCCCTGATCCTCGAGATGGTTTCGGCGTGGCTTGCCGGAGAGTGACCGTCAGCCCAAAGATTACCGGTCTGATAGTTGAAAACGAAAATATCGAGACATGCGGCGGCAGTTTCTCTGGCATCGAGCCTTCTCAGTGATCCTGCCGCGGCGTTTCTCGGGTTGGCAAGCAGCTTCGCTCCTTCGGCGAATTTTGCCTCGTTGATTCTTTCGAACACTTCCCGGGGCATATACACTTCGCCGCGGACCGTCAGATCCAGCGGTTCCGGGAGCTCGTGGGGGATGCCGGCGATCGTCAGGATGTTCTCTGTCACGTTTTCACCTACCACGCCGTCGCCTCTTGTGGCGCCGAGAGTCAGCTTTCCCCCTGTATATGTCAGCGATACTGAAAGACCGTCGATCTTGGGTTCCACCGAGTACAGGATCTCCTTTTCGGAATATCCGGCATCCTTCAGTGCGTTCGTGGTTTTTATTACGAATGCTTCCAGTTCCTCTTCGGAGAAAACGTCAACGAGGCTTCCCATCTTGACGGGATGAGTGACTTTGTCGAACTTTTCCGAAGCGACTCCGCCTACCCTGTGAGTCGGGGAATCCGGGGAGTCCAGCTGCGGAAACTCAGCTTCCAGCCTCTTCAGTTCGTCGAACATCGCATCATATTCGAAATCCGAGATCTCGGGAGCGTCATGGTTGTAGTAGAGGTCGGATGCCCTTACGATTTTCTTTCTCAGATCGGCGATCCTTGCCGCTGCCTGCTTTGCGTCAAACTCCATTGCTACCTCCCAAATTGTACGATGATTGCACAAAGGCCCCGATAAGGGGCCCTATGTCATTTTACGAGATATCTCTTTATTTTATTGGATGATGTCTTTTCGAATTCGGTTTTTCTGAACTCGATCTTGTGGATCTGCTTGAAGGAAGGCAGGGTCTTGTTGAGCGCCGTTACCTTCTTCTGTATGACAGACTTGAGTTCTGATTCCTCTGTTTCCGGGAACTTCTCGTACGCAGGGATGATGACTGCGGTCAGGACCACGGTGTCATCCTCTTCACGGCCGATCACGACGGTCTCCGAGACCTCATCAAACTTGTACAGATATTCCTCGATCTCCTCGGGGAACACGTTTTTGCCGTTTTCCAGAACTATGACGGATTTCTGACGTCCGGTGATATAGAGGTATCCGTCCTCGTCAAGATAGCCGACATCGCCCGTATGGAACCAGCCGTCATCATCAAAAGCCTCGGCATTGGCGTCATCGTTGTCCATGTATCCGAGCATCACGTTGGTCCCCTTGACCAGGATCTCGCCCGTGATGTTGCCGCTCTCGCCTACGTTCTCGCCCTGGATACTGACCTGGCAGCACGGCACCGGAAGGCCGACGGATCCCGGTTTTCTCTTATAGTACGGAGTGACTGCGACCAGAGGGGAGCATTCCGTGATCCCGTATCCTTCGTAGATCGCTATGCCGAAACTGTCGAAAGCGGTTATCAGTTCGGGAGCCAGCGCGGCGCCGCCGCAGATTATCTTCTTGAGCTTTCCGCCGAAAGCCTCCCTGACGTCCTTGAAGAACAGTTCGCTAGTATTGATCCTGGCAAAGTTCAGGGCATGGGACAGCTTGGAGATCGTGATCAGAGCCTTGTCCTTGCCGGCTTTCTTTGCTTCGCTCAGGATGCGCTTGTACATTGTTGAAACAAACAGGGGGACAAGGATCAGAGCGGTGGGCTGATATTCCTTGAACGCCTTCATCGCATATCTGAGAGCCGGGCAGACGCAGATCTTCGTACCGTAGCAGGATGCTGCCACCGTGCACATCAGCTCATAGGTGTGGTGGAGCGGAAGTACGCTGACAAGAACGTCATCGGGATAGAAATCCACCGTTGCGCAGGCGGACATTATATCTGAAAAAATGTTGCGTTTGCTGAGCATGACGCATTTTGAGGATCCCGTAGTTCCCGATGTGAACAGCAGTTCGCAGCACGCGTCGGGATCGTCCGGTTCAGCCACAGCATCCTTGCCCTCCCCGATGGACGTGACGGAATCAATGTCGATCACCCGCGCTTTTCCGTCTGTTGGCATCTCTTCGTTTTCGTCGGAGACAGTAAAGGGTATCAGGCATCTGACCGTGGGATGGCCTTCCCGGACCACCTTTTCTTCAAAGAAGGAGGAGAAGGTATCGGAATGGGCGATGGCTGCCACATCCGCATATTCCGCAAACTTCAGGATCTCATCTTTCGAGAGCTCTTTGTCCATGGGGACCACAACGTTTCCCGACAGCATAACGGCCAGGTAGGACGCGACCCATCTGGGAGAGTTCTCGCCTATTACGGCGATCTTTACAGATACATCCCCGAATAGCTCCCTGAGGCCGGCGGCGTATTTCTCGACAAAGTCCGCGAACTCGGGATAACTGATCTCTTTCTGTTCGTTCTGCTCTTTCCACGAAAAAAACGTCTTGTCGCCGTGTGCTCGGTAAACCTTCATGAGCTCGGTGACATTCGAAGCTTTTTTATACAGCCGTTCCGATTTTTTCGTGTTGGCTACCTTGTATTGTTTGTTCATATTATACTCCAAAAACCCGAAATGGCCGGCCACGTCCGTTCCTGAAACGGGAGCCGGAATCCTCGGAAAGGCAAAAACAAGGGCGGACAAATCCGCCCGAGTCTTGCGCAGTTTCCGTGATTATTCCTCGGATTTATCTTCCTCGTCGGTTATCGTGATTTCTTCGGATTTATCTTCCTCGTCAGTGAAGGGGACGGAGTCGATCACTTCTGGTTCGAAGCCTCTGTCGCACTCTTCATCGCAGGAATCGCAGTCTCCGTCACATTCAAACGTAACTTTAAAGTATTTCTTGAATATTTTATATGCCAGGACTGCAAGTGCCCCGATGCTTACGATGATACCGATAACGGTGAAGATGACTTTTACTGCATCAGTATTCTTCTTGTTCATGACAGCCTCCTTGGGTATTTGTATTGGATGCGCACATCTCTTCACTTACAGTATACCACAAAAAACGGAAAAAACAATTACAAAATGTAAACTTTTGTGAAGCGCGCTGTCGAATTTCACCGTCAGAAAAACAGAAAAAACGCAGCAGTCGCGGAGAAACAGCCAGTTTTCGGGCAAAAACAGGCAAAAATCGGGCGGAATAGAGGCTGATAGGACAAGAAAACTATTGCATTTGTTTTTTCGTTGTGGTACAATACGTAAGCTAGTCAAAAATCATTTGATATTGATTTTAAAGATTTAAATACGAATTCAACGGGGGAAACAATTCATGGAAATAGCTCTTGGCATTATTCTGGTGCTGTTAGGCATCTTTCTTATAGTCGTAGTCCTTCTTCAGAAGGGCAAGGGCAAGAACAAGATGGGCGCCATTTCGGGCGGCAGTTCGGACACCTTCTTCGGTAAGAACCAGAATTCCACAAAGGAAAAGCTGCTTGAAAGAGTGACGACGATCGTGGCGATCGTGTTCGTGATTCTCATTATCGTTGCGTATGTCCTTCAGTTCGGTACGAACAAAACGGCGACGACACCGACAAACACCAGTACAACGGACGAAGTCTCCGATGTAGTGGACAACAGCGCGGAAGACGCGGAGGCAACGACACCGGAGATAACGGACAACTCCGAAGCCGAATAAGTAGTTCACAGGCAATAAAAAATGCACTTCACGGTGATATGAAGTGCATTTTCTTTTTGTCACTGATGGAGGATCAGACCTCCAGGCTGCCTGTTCCGATAAGTTCGCCGGAAATGCGGCTGAAGAGCATCACGCCGTTCCCCTTGAACTTGACATGTACTTTGGAACCCAGCTCGAACGTAACACCGCCGAACACGACGCTGGTCAGAAGGAAATTGCCGATCCTCAGCCTGAGCGTAGTTTCCATACCGGTGGGCATCGCGCTGTAGACTTCAGCTTCTATGCCGCCTTCCTCGCACACCTCCAGGACCTCAGGACGGATGCCAAGGACGAAATCCTTCTCGGTCGGATCTCCGCGGACCGCACCGTCATCGTCGACTTTTGCTATCGGATAGTTGAAGACGGAGTCCTTGTTTCCTTTTTCCACGTTCTTGCTGTCTTTCGCCAGCTCCAGGCGGCGAGTTTCCTTGTCCTCTGCTTTCTGTTTCTCGGTTTTTCTCCACTCGGCAAGGTCTATCTGATCCTTGAACCTGAACGTTGCCGGGATGTCAGGAAGAATGGAAAGGGAAACATTGCCGGGAGACAGCTGCTCGCCGACAGCATCCACGAAGTTGATGGAGGGGCTTCCCACGAAATCTGCCACGAAGATGTTGTTGGGCTTCCCGTATACTTCGAGCGGAGCGGCATACTGCTGCAGCACGCCGTTCTCTATCAGGCAGATCTTCGTAGCAAGGGTCATTGCCTCCATCTGGTCGTGAGTAACGTAAACGAAGGTTTTATCCGTGGTCAGGTGAAGTCTCTGGAGCTCGGATCTCATTTCGAGCCTCAGCTTCGCATCGAGGTTCGAAAGAGGCTCGTCCATGAAGATAACGGACGGCTCGGGAGCAAGGGTCCTCGCGATGGCGACACGCTGCTGCTGGCCTCCGGAAAGTTCTGACGGGTACCTGTCCATGAACATCTCGATCTTGACGACTTTAGCCACACGGTGGACTATATCGTCGATCTCCTTTTTCGTATACTTCTTCTGGTTCTTCAGACCGAAGGCGATGTTCTGATATACGGTCATGTTCGGCCAGAGAGCATAGTTCTGGAAAAGGAATCCCACATGGCGCTTGTTTGCGGGGATGTTGATGCCCTTTTCACTGTCGAACACCACCTGGTCTCCGATCTCGATGCGGCCGGATGTAGGTGTCTCAAGTCCGGCGATCATACGGAGCGTGGTGGTCTTGCCGCACCCGGAAGGTCCGAGCAGGGTCACGAATGAGCAGTCGTCGATAACAAGGTCAAGGTGGTCAACCGCGTAGAAGTTGCCCCATCTTTTTGTTACATCAGTTAATACAATCTTTGGCATTTTTAACCTCCAATCCCCTTATCAAGGCTGGCGCCTGTGATTTTGTTGACAAGGGCGTTGCAAATAAGAATTGTCACGATAAGTATAAGGTTGATTCCGCTTGAGAATGCGTACAGACCCATTTCGTCGAAATAGTCGAGCTGGGTCGAGAGGATCAGACCCTGGCCGCAGAGGAGCATGAACAGGGACAGCTCTCTAAGACATGTCATGAACGGAAGCAGGAATCCGCTTACGATCGATGACTTCTGGATCGGAATGATGATCCTGGTCATTCTCTTCCACCAGGGGATATCCTGGATTATCGCGGCTTCTTCTATCTCTCCGCTGAGCTGCAGCATCGAGTTGAGCGATGAGCGGCTTGCGAACGGTATGTATTTCACAGTACCGACTATGATCAGAAGCAAGTATGTGTTATACAGGTTTATACCGCCTGAGAACAGCTTGAAGAATGCGATACCGACCGCGATGGACGGCATGAGATACGGGAGGAAGGCCATGCTGTTGACGTAGCTTGCGAGCTTTGAGCGGCGGTTCTTCGATACGGCGTATCCGATGAGCGTTCCGATGGTGCCTGCAGTGATGGCGCAGGCGAAGGATACGAGCATCGTACCGCCGAAGCCCTGCCAGATCATTTCATTGAACAGCATTCCTTTCTGGCCGTACATACCGTTTTCACTGACATTTTCGCTGGTTATCCACCACTTAGTGGTCAGGTTATCCGGGTTGAATGTCTTCAGGAAACTGTAGTCGCCCGGGTTGGGAAGGAAGGTTTCAAATGCGAATGATATGATCGGGAAGATACTGGTAAAGAAGGTGAGCAGTATGAATATGACTGCGATCACGATCTTTCCGACTCTTCCGAGATTGATCTTTGAAGTCTGTCCGGACTTTCCCGTGACTGTCGTATAACTCTTCCGGCTCTTGAGACTTCGCTGGTTGAAATACATGATTCCGACTCCAAGTAGCATCATGATCACGGCAAGGATACTTGCCTGTCCGGTGCGGTTCGAGTTCAGCTCGATGTATTTCGTGGAAAGAGTCGTCAGTTTTAGGAAGTGCGGAACAGGATAGCTTCCCATGGAGCTGCCGAAGACAAGCAGGATCGTCGAGAGGATCGCGGGCTTGATCAGAGGAAGGGTGACTCTCGTCATGATCTTCCATTTCGGGGTGTTCAGGATCGTTGCCGCCTCTTCAAGGTTTGCATCCATGTTCCGGAATATGCCGCCTATGAGGATATAGGCGAAAGGCGCGTAGTGAAGGCCCAGCACTAGTACGCTGGGGAACATGCCCTGACACCACCAAGACGGCATCGTGATACCGAAAAGACCTGCGAGCAGACCGTCTCGTGTTCCGGTCACCGCGATGGAGTCAAAGAGGTTTTTCCACACGGTTGCCAGTGTCCACTGGGGCATGATGTACGGGAAAATGAATATGGCGCTCAGGTATTTCTTGCCTACGAGGTTCGTCCTGGTGACTAGGAATGCGAAGATTCCGCCGTAAAGGATAGCTACAAGGCAGGACAGAACAGCAAGTATGACTGTGTTGAGCAGCGGTTCCCACAGGTGCCTCTCAGCGATGCTGCTGGTAAAAAGGTCTGTGTAGTTAACTAATGTAAAGCCTTCAGACAGTCCCGTAAGGTTCTGGTCGATAGTACCAGGGTGGATCTTCAGCGTATCTTCGATTATTGCGATGATAGGCGCCAGAGTCGTGAAAGTACATACCAGACCCATTACCACCAGGATCGTGTTCTGTGGCTTTTGGAAGAAAGTCTTGACTTTGTTCCAGAATATTACCCACTTACTTGTGGGAGCGTTTATTGTTTTTGTCATAAGCGATCCCTCTTAAAAATCAAAGGCGTCGCAAGGGACGCCTTTGAACTTTTCAATCAAACAGATTACTCTTCCTGATCAGCCTTTATACTTGTCAAGAAGTTCGATCCAGCTTCCTACTGTGAATGCAACTTTTGCGCAGTATTCAGGATCTTCAAGAACGAGCTTGCCTGTGCTGACCCACCAGTCATAGCCACGGTCGTTCTTAGCGGGATATACGACTTCGCCGTCTACCTCGCCGCCTTTAGCATGATGATGGAGCTCTTCGTTTTCAGCATAGACCACAGGGTTGGATGAGTATCCGCCCATGTCTTTGCCCCATGCTTCGAATCCTTGCTGTGTGCAGGTCATGAAGGCTATGAATGCGCAGGCAGTCCACGGAATCGGGCTGTTGTCGGTAACGAACAGATAGTGGCAGTAGCCGTATCCGCCGATGCCTTCGTAGCCGTCTTCGTAAGCAGCGACTTTGATGTTGTTCAGGGATTTTGCTTCAGACTCTGTTACAGAGCGCAGTTTGGAGTAAACAAGGAGACCAAACTGGTCAACAGCGGAAACGTCAACAAGGTTGTTGCAGATAGGACCGTCATCTTCAACTGCTGTGTAGCTGCCTACCCACAGTTTGATCCATGCAAGACCGTATTTGCCGTTTGCACCGAGGCCGAATGCCTCTGCGTCAGCAGCGACAGAATCGATCGTCGGCTGGAAGTAAGCCTGCTTATCAGCCGGAAGCTTGTCGAATGCTTCTTTGAGGTAAGTAGCATATTCGTCCTTTGTGAGCATGTAGAGGAAGTTCTTTCCTACGATTTCTGAGTCGATGTCCATGAACTGGCCATGTTCGCCTTCAGCGACATAATCCCAGCAGTTGGTATATGTCTTTGTGCCGACTGTGTTGAACATGAACACTTTGTTCAGAGTCTGGAGAGGAAGGTATCCTTTGTAGTTGGCAACGTCAACTTTGTTTGCTTCAGCCCATGCTTTGGGAATGAAGGTGTCAAGAATACCGGTCTGTACCATCTTGCTTTCGATCTGGTTGCCGTCCTGGATAAGGGTCATGGCATACGTGCCTGTTGCCTTCTTGGATTCAGCGGTCAGCTGGTCGAAGATCTTGTTGTTCTTCGGCTGCTGCCAGTCGTATTCAAGCGTGTAAGAGGGGTCGATCGTCTGGAGATACTCGATGAAGAGGGGAAGAGCACTCTTGCCGCGGCTGGAGTTGCCTACGCCGTAGAAGGTCTTTCCGTTCGACTCTTCGATAGCTTTTTTCGCAAGTTCTTCGAGAGTCATCGTCTGAGCCTCTTCAATGATCTTCTGGACTGCGGACTTTTCTTTTGCGGGAGCGGAAGTGTTACATCCGGCAAGCACAAAAGGAACGATCAGCAGAAGAGCCAATGTGATAGCCACGAGTTTTTTCATGGGATATCCTCGCTTTCCTTTGGTTGTAATAATATAAATATAATAATGAAGGTTAACGCCGGCTGAGAGAGGCATAAACGTGCCTGAAACTCACCGACGTTTACGGTGAGTATTCTATCATCGCAAGGTGCTTTTGTCAACATGCCCATTGTTCAAATCGTCATTTTGTGAAAAGCATCGGCGGGAAAATTGTGCATGTTGACCAAGAACTTGGCCTTTCACTGTAGCTAAACTCAAAGGCTGTGGGTTTTTCTTTTCGACATTACTCAGCAGGATTCGGCTCTGTGCGGATGAGGACGGAAAATACAGCTGTCTGTGATTGATCGGAATAAGAAAACAACGGGTTTTTTGCCGGTAAAGAGAAAAATCGTCTCTCATTTTCTTGAAGCCGAAAGAGCGTTGTGATATAATTCTCGGTGAGAAAAAACTCAGATTTTTATGCTGATCAGGAGGCCAATATGAACGGTAACGTACGTCCGGAGACCATGGAGAGGATCACGACTCCAGAGCTTGCCAATGCATTTATCTCAGAGCAGGTGGAACTGCTTAGAAAACAGATAGGAAATGAAAAAGTGCTTCTTGCACTGTCCGGAGGAGTTGACTCATCTGTGGTTGCAGCGCTGCTTATCAGGGCAGTGGGCAAACAGCTGACATGCATCCATGTAAATCATGGGCTGATGAGAAAAAACGAAAGCCAGCAGGTGATCGACGTGTTTGAAAAACAACTCGGCGCGAACCTCATTTACATCGACGCAACAGACAGATTCCTTGATAAACTTGCCGGAGTGTCTGATCCCGAAAGGAAGAGGAAGATAATCGGAGCCGAGTTCATAGATGTTTTCACAGAAGAAGCGGACAAGCTTGAGGGAATCAAATTCCTCGGGCAGGGAACCATATATCCCGATATCCTGGAATCTCACGGCGTGAAAGCCCACCACAACGTAGGCGGAATGCCTGAGAAGTACGATTTTGAGCTGGTCGAACCTGTAAAGCTTCTTTTCAAGGATGAAGTGCGGGTTGTCGGAAAGGCTCTGGGGCTGCCAGACAGCATGGTCTACCGCCAGCCGTTCCCGGGACCGGGCCTTGGGGTCCGCTGCCTCGGCGCGATAACAAGAGACAGGCTGAACGCCTTGAGGGAAGCAGACGCCATCCTGAGAGAGGAATTCGAAATCAATGGCCTTGCGGGCAAGGTCTGGCAGTATTTTATCGCCATTCCCGATATCAAGAGCACCGGAATCAGGGATGGTAAGCGGTACGAAGGATGGCCGGCGATCATCAGAGCCATCAACACAAGGGATGCAATGACAGCTACGATAGAGGAGATCCCGTACCCGCTGCTGCACAAGATAACTGACAGAATAACTCATGAAGTCGAAGGCATCAACAGAGTTCTGTTTGACCTGACCCCGAAACCGATAGGAACTATTGAGTGGGAATAATTAATAGAATTTATGCTACCCCTCGAGAACGCTATATTTTACTAGGGTTTTCGAGGGGTATTATTTTTTAAAAAAGCGCTTTTGGCTACAAAATGGCTACAAAATGCAGAAGTTCGTTATTCCTTGGCTCCAGACATGAATGAGTCAAACTGTTTTGCCAACTCCGTCTGTGCTGACGGATAGAGGTGACCGTACGTGTCGAGGGTCGTCTGAATACGTTCATGTCCCAGCCTGTCCTGGATAAGCTTGGGAGAGACGTTCATCTCGACCAATGCAGCTGCGTGGCTGTGCCGAAGGTCATGGACACGAATCTTTTTTACCCCCGATCTATCACAGCAGGAAGCCATCTGCTTTGTCAGATAGGTTTTCTGTACAGGAAAGATGCGGTCCTTCGGGTTGAGCTCATAAATCTGCTTCAGATAGTCACTGAGGCAACTGCAGAGCGTGGCCGGTATGGTGACCGTTCGGTTGCTTCTGGCTGTTTTCGGTGTGGAAATGATGTCCCGGCCTTTGATATGTGCAAAGCTTTTGTTGATCCGTATGGTCTTCGCTTCAAAGTCTATGTCCTCTGCAGTCAGGGCAAGCAGCTCACCTTCCCGCATTCCCGTATAGTACAGAGTCATAAAAGCGGCATATGCCATTGGGCTGTCAGCGGCTGCATCAATAAACTTCAGAAATTCGTCTTTTGTCCAGAACTTCATTTCTTCAGCATTCTTCCTACCCAAGCCTCCTGCCTTGTGGCAGGGGTTTTCTTTCAGACCGTAGAACTTAACCGCGTAATTGAAAATAGCAGTTACCTGGTTATTTAAGGTCCTAAGATACGTTGCTGAATAAGGCTTGCCTTTTTCGTTTCGGTAGGAGGTAAGTGATGCCTGCCACCTCCGGATGTCTGTTGGCTTGATCTCATTGAGTCGCATTTTTCCGAAAAAAGGCTTCAGTTTCAAGTCGATCAGAAATTCCTTGGAGGCATAAGTTGATTCCTTCAGACGCGTTTTCATATCCTTCATGTAGAGATCTATGAAGTCAACGAAGGACATGCCGAGACTGCCTGATGCCTGATCGAGATAGTCCTGTTCCCACGCCAGGGCTTCTTTTTTTGTTGCGAAACCTCTCTTCTTTTTATGGATGACGTTCCCCTGCCAGTCAGTGACGCGGATCTGTGCCATCCATGTTCCGTTCTTTGAGTTTGTATCCTTTGATACCGACATATTTCTCCTTTCTTCCAGACTCGAGCCCGCCGTTCTTAGATTTCCTGGTTTTTATCTTCAAGGTATGTGGCCCTTCCTGCCACCTGGTCTTCCCGGGAGACCGGTTCCGGCACATCGCTTTCCACAGGCGTTCCGGCATAGTATGCAAGAGTCTTTTCCTTCCACGTCTCATAATCCTTACGGGACGTTTCTAAGCTCCTCAGACTCTCTCTGGCATCTTCCCAGTCTTCAAGGAAGAGACACATATCTGCATTGTAGTCAGAATCAAGACTTCTTCCGTTAAATGACAGAGAGCACTTCCAGCCCCGGTACCGCGGAGGCCTGTCAACCTCTATTGAAAAGTCGATGCCTTTAACAGCTTCGATATTGAACAGAGAGGCGAATACATCAGCCAGGCAGGTGAAAGATTTTGGCTTGTCGTCATAGCCGAGAATAAACGTAGGGGTGGAATCCAGTACATCTGCAAGCTGATTGATAACTGCTATGGAGATATCTATATCTCCGGATTCGTATTTCTGTACGGTCCTCAGAGACTTGCCGAGAATCTCAGCAAGCTCTTTTTGCTTATATCCCTTGCGCTTTCTCAGCATATGGATCCGCTGGCCCGTAGTTAATTGACTCGATTTTTCCATTGTTCCTCCTTTTTGCATAAAGATGACGAAAATATGGATGCGTCATCAAAATGCGTTAAATTAATAATAACATGCAGAAAAAGAGAAATCAATACTTTTATATAAAAAATGTATTGACAAATATTTGAAATACAGTATAATAAAAAAGCAATATCGTACAGAAATCTGGGAAGGGCTGATTTTGCACGATGTTGCCATCATAAAGAAAGGAGGAAAACCTTGAGAGTTCAATTTGTAACTGTAAACGAAGTGCAGAGTGTACTTGGCGTGAGCAGGAGCAAGGCCTACCAGATCATACAGACTCTGAACAAGGAGTTGAAAGCAGACGGATATATGACCATTGCGGGGAAATGTCCGGTCCGTTATTTTCTCCGGAAGTTCTACGGGCTGCAGATCGATGGATACGAAAACACATCAGAGGAAAAAGGAAAAAGGCCGCCCGGGAAACGTCTGGTGGCGCAGACGAAAGGCGACCCTGATCAACTACAGGTAGTATAGACGAATTTGCAAGTTTTTGCAAGACCTATACCAGATTAAGAATAAAGCACCGGGGAATCGGCTTGAGGTGGTTTATATCCGATGCGGAGAACAATATCGACCCGTGCACCAAAAAAGGTGCTTCCTTCCTGCGGGTCGATGGTGGGAAATAAAGTTTCGGCGGGGATGCAAGGGAAGCCCTTTTCAAAGGGCGCTCCCTGCCGGGGTGCTATCCGCAGACAGCAGGGGCGGAACCCCTCCGGGATCACCGGACCGTAGGTCGGGAAGGTGATCCCGGCAAGCCCCCTCGGAGAGCGCAAAGCATCTTTTGATGGCCGTCAGGCTGTCAAAAGTGCTTTTACGTTACTTTCGCGAAAGTAACAAAGGCACGCAGCTGGCGCTTCTGAGAAAGGAGGACAAATATGAACACGCCGATATACACCCAGCGAACGATCAGTGCGATGGTCGGAAAGGGATCGGCCAGCCATAACAGCCGAAAGTTCAAGGCTGAAAATGTCAATGGCGAGAGGACATACCTTAACATGGACTATTGCAATGAACCGATAAAAAAAGTCTACCACATGCTGTTTGACCAGGCTCTTGAAAAATACAACGCAAAGCAAAAAAGACCCGACAGACGCATAGAAAACTACTACGAAAAGATCCGCACAGGCAAGCAGGAAAAACTCTTTCACGAGCTGATCCTGCAAATAGGGAATCGTGACGACAACCCATCAGGATCCAAAGAAGGAATTGAAGTCGTTAAAATTCTCCATGAATACTATCAGGGATTCCAGAAGCGGAATCCAAACCTTTACGTGTTCTCAGCACATATGCACCTGGACGAAGCTACTCCGCACCTGCATATAGATTTTGTTCCCTTTGTAACAGGCAGCAAACGCGGGCTGGAGACCCGTGTATCCCTGAAGCAGGCTCTGGCGGCCCAGGGCTTTCATGGAGGATCCAAAGGGTATACAGAATGGGATCAGTGGGTGCAGTCTGAAAAAGAAGAGCTGGCAGTTATTATGGAACGCAACGGAATAGCCTGGGAACAAAAAGGGAGCCATGAAAAGCATCTGACGGTATTGGACTACAAGAAGCAGGAGCGTGAGAAGGAGATCCAGGAACTCGATAGAATAATAGACGAACAGAACAGACAATGTATGGAGGCATACGATAAAACGGGGGAACTGGCTGAGAGATTCAAAAACCTGCAGGAGGGGAAAGTGGATCTCGACAAACTGAAAAAAGATTTATCAGAGCCCAGGTTTCGGCTTGAGGATCCTCCCGCGCTGATGAGCGCAAGGACGTACAAAGCGAATTTTGCCGAACCGGTAGTCAAGGCCCTGAAAAAGATAGCGAAAGCTCTGTTGATACGATATATTACCATGCGGGACGAGCTGAAAAAATCATTAATGGCATACCACGCCCTTGAACGTGATTGCTCATCAGCAGAGGAGAAAAACAGTCAGTATCAGGAAGAAATACAGGATCTGAAGGAAAAGAACAGATCTTTGGAGAGAGAGGTTGGCGATTACAGGTTTCTTCGGAAAGTATTTGGCGATGAGAAAATCGACAATCTGATCTATAATGCTGAAGCGATACAAGCGGAGAGGGAACGTGAGCGGAATCGGGAGAAGCAGCTGGAACGTTCGCGCAGAAGAGAATATGAAATAGAGAGGTAGAAAAGAGGGGGATAAAGGTTTCGATTTGGACAACCATTGGGAGTTTTGAAGCAGAAATGTTTCGCAGCGGTAATTATCAGTCAAGACCTCTTGTAATGGCATCGCCGGGAGGCGTTATCAAAGTCGTTTAAACGGAAAAGGTTGCAAATACAATAATCAGTTCCGGATTTTTAACCTGCCTTGAATGAAGAGTAACGATATGGTATACTGCTTTACGGATCAGGAATTTTGCCTTCTATGCATCCACGTATCCACCGGATAGATTGATTTTGACAGAAAAAGGAGAAGAAGATGGACACCGTTTTCAAAACCAAAGCAGCACTATCAATTCTTTTATGCCTGACAATTCTGATTCAGTTTTGCATTCCCGCTTTTGCAAGTGATGCAACCTCAGACGCAACAACGGAACCCTGCACAGAAAATGGCACTGAGGCGGTTTCGCCCTTATCCGGGTCTTTCAGTGAATACGATTCTGAGAGTAAAGAGGTTGAAACCGGTGAAAAGCCGGGAGTGTTTGTAAGAGAGTATAGGTTGAACGACAGGTCTTCAGACCCATCAGCGGAATTGAAGATCGTAAACGATGAACGCGTTACAAAGACATCCAGCATAGAACTGTCGTTTGAAGGCATTACTGACAAAGCCATAGTTACCAAAGCAATTCTCAAGTTGGTAAAGAAATCGGGTACCTCCGGATTCATCTGGTACCTTTCTGATGATACTAGATGTTATCTTGGCAGCAATACGGAGGATGGACAGACTGTTGAAATCGACGTTACCCCTTCAATAAGGGCGGCCGTTGAACAGGGCTTCACCAGTCTTTCTCTGGAACTGGCTCCCTATATAGAAGATATTTCTGACGATGCTGATAATTCGGGAGAGAATCGTCAGACTGTATCGAACGGATACGTGGAGTTTGATGCGGTTCGTTCCTCTCTAACTCTTAACTATACTTCGGCGGATACATACAGAGATCACAGTTCTATTGTTTCGCTTGGCACCGGTCAGGCTGTTGACCTTTATACAGGTGAGATGACATTTTCAGTCACTGATGCTTACACAAACAGTCCTGTTTTCCCAGTAAGCATATGCCACAACTACTCTTCCCTGAACGGCTGGAGAATGAACTACGAGCAGACTGCAGAACTGTTACCACCGGATTACCCCTTCCAAACAGATGAGTTTTACAAATATGTAGACGGATTCGGAAAAGAGCACTTCTTCATGTTCATAGACGGAAGTCTCACGGATACCGGTGGCCTGGGAATGATATTCTCGTTTATTCAGGGCGGATATCAGATCACAGATACAGATGGTAACGTTCTTGAATTTGATTCAACAACCAACAAACTTGTAAAGATCCTCGACAAGAACGGAAACTATGCAACGATAACCAGAAATGCCTATGGCAGGGTTAGCTATGTAACCGATTCATTCGGAAGGTCGTTCCATTTTCTGTACGATCTGAATACCGGGAAAATGACATCGGTTTCGGATCCTTCCGGGAGGTATACTTACTTCTCATATACCGGGGATAATCTTACGGCTATCACTTATCCCGACGGAATGTCGATCTCATTCCAGTACTCAGACGGGAAGGTCAGCAGGATCATCAACCCCGATGGCACAAAAACATCCTTCACATACAGCAACAGCAAGCTTTACAGGGTCAACAGCATTCCTTCAGATTCGAACACTGCTGAAGATTATACCAGGATCGCATACAGCACCACAAAGACAACAGAAGTGGTAAACCGAAATGGGATTGCCAAGGTATATGTGCTTGATGAAAACGGCAGAGCTGTAGGCGTCTATGAAAAGAAGTATGACGAATTCTTTCAGCCTATTTCCGAACTCCCGTTGGGGACTGTGCTGTACAGTTACACAGGGACTAAAAGGACATTCTCCTCATCCATAGCATCGGCCGGAGCAAACGATATAGAGAACTGGGATTTCTCAGGGAATTCAGAATCTCCGTGGGTATTTCCCGTGAACAAGTCGTTTTACGACGGTATGTTTGATGGGGAGTATGTGATAAACGGAAGCCCCGGAAAAACGAAATACATCCAGCAGACCATAGATGAAGAGGATGTGAATGTCCCGTACGGGAACTCGATGATATTCTCGGCGTGGGCAAAGGCAACATCCGCGCTCACAGGTACGTTCCGCATTAAAGCTGAAGTCTGGTATACCAACAACAGCCATACCGAGAGTGAAGCTTCCTTTGACAGGAGCTATACAGACTGGCAGTACGTTGCGACCCCGATAAAGATCGACAGGGACCTAAGCATCGATCACATAGATGTCTTCCTTGAATATTCCAACAACAGCGGAACTTGTCATTTTGATAATGCACGCCTTGTCTGCGCGCCTGCTGCAGAATCTGAATATGAGCAGGATCTTTACCAGTATATTACAATTTTCGGAACATCCAGAATTGTTGAGGAAAGGGTAACCGCAACGGACGGTATATATACCACTGTGATTGAAAAGGACGGCAACGGAGACGTACTGAGACAGACCGTTACGGACCTTGACGGGAACGACTTTGTTTCCATCTTTGAGTATGACAGCCACAGAAGACTGGTAAAGACTCAGAACTACCGTAAGATTATTACCGAATATACCTACAACAGCGTAGGCATGGTCACAGAGACAAAGACGTACTACTGTTATACGTTCAATCCTTCCTACGATCCCGAACCGGAAGAATACTTTATCAGCAGAACCGAATATGACCAGTCGGGCGAATTTGCGGTAGGTGTAGGGGACAGCAGGTCTGACAGCATCGAGACCATAAATACATTCAACACGACAAAGGGACTTCTCACATGTACAACGAGTCCCAACGGACAGGATACATCATACAGCTATGACAGCGACAATGATCTTTTGACATCGGTAACAGCAACGATGGGGAATGATGTGTTTTCGGTCCTTTACGGGTACGACAGCGCCAGAAGACCTATATCTGTCACTCATAACGGGTTTGTCTACGGATTTACGTATGATACATCCGGCAGAGAAGAAAGCTTCAGCATCGCAGGGACGACATTCTATGAAAACTCATACGAACTGACAGAGAACACGATCGTAACGACCGAATTTGCCTCCGGTGAATCCCTGACACTTGAGGCCGACAGGAACAGCCTGCCGGTTAAGAGCACATATACTGACAGTGATGATGAAGATACCGTTCTCTCTGAAGGAGAATACGACGATCTCGGGAATCCGGTCTCAGTTATTGATTACCTGACGGATATAGAGTATACTTATAAGTACGATACGTACGGGAACGTGATCCGCGAAAAACGGAACAATACTACTTACAAGTACAGTAATTATGACAGCCACTGCAGGCTGGTCAGCACATCAAGGGGCAATGAAACGTTTGTTCCGGTTTACGAAACAAGATCCGGCGGAGTGATTTACCCTGACGGCAGCATCACCGGTATGACACTGACCGGTAAATATACCGAAAAGAATACAGCTGACCATTACGGAAGAGTTGTTTCCGATGATCTGACGCTGGCGTCCTGTCAGACACCTCTTATCAGGAATGAAATATCGTATCTTTCCGTAGAGGACGAGGGCGACACCAGACTGACGAATTTCCCAAAATCGTTCAGAACCCTTGTAAACGGGAGCGAAACGGACAGCTGGACATACACGTATGACAACAACGGAAACATAACCTCGATCCAAAGTTCCGGGAACACCATCGTGAGATACGTTTATGACGGTATGGACAGACTGATCCGTGAAGACAACAGTCTGCTCAATGCGACCTACACATTCTCTTATGATACAGCCGGCAACATTCTCGAAAAGAAGAGGTACGCGTTCAGCCTGGCCACCCTTGGTACTCCTGTTGAAACAAAGGCATACACATATGCGGCGACCGGCTGGAAAGACAGGCTAATCTCGTTCAGCGGCAGCAGCATTTCCTATGACGTTCTCGGAAATCCCACATCATACAGAGGCCACAGCTTAAGCTGGGGTATGGTCCGCCAGCTTAAGTCATATGATCAGAACACCTTTGAGTACAACGCTTCAGGTATAAGGGTGCGTAAAAACGGAACTTCATACGAACTTGACGGTGAAACGATTGTAAGGGAAAGCAGAACTGGTACTGTCATCGATTACCGCTATGGGGTCAGCGGGCTGGTTGGATTTACTCTGAACGGAACTGACTATTACTACACAAAGGACCTGTTCGGGGATATAGTCGGTATATACGGTGCTGACGGAACAAAGTATGCGGCATACGTGTACGACGCATGGGGAAATCATACTATTACTCTTGACACTAACGGGATTGGCACAATTAATCCGTTCAGGTACCGGGGATACTACTTCGATACCGAAACCGGATTGTATTATCTCCAAACTAGGTACTATGATCCCTTAACTGGGAGATTCCTGAATGCAGACTCGAGATTTGATAGCGATACGAAGATGACCAAGTATAATCTTTATTCATTTTGCTTGGATAATCCCGTAGCAAACAATGACAGAAATGGAACTGATGCGATTCTTCTCTTAGACGAAATGAATGAGTATTTTTTTGGTCACCTTGGCGTTATATTTCAATGTGATGGTAAATGGTGGCACTTTTATTGGGGACCTGCTGAAACCACACTGGATGTTGCAAATCCTTTTGGATCGGTTGAAGAGTACCAGTGTTATTTGGTTGAATTTGATGGAGATTTTAGCAAAGTCTATGATGGAACATACGAAGCATATTACTACATTGAAGGTGATTTTTCTAAATCATATGATTTTGCAAAATATGTCGCAGAAAACTCAGACTATAATTTATACTTTAACAACTGTGCACAAGTTACATTGGAAGTTCTGGCAGCATCAGATACAACGTATAAATATGTATTCGCAAACTCTAGAGTAATAAATATTACACCACGTAGAGCCTTTATGAGTGTTGTGCTAGCTTGTACGCAGGTTGATATGAGGAACAAGGCTGTACAGACAGTAGAAAATGCCGTAACATCTTTTTTCAATAGTGTAAGATGCTTTTTTGCTAGTTTGTTTTACTGATTATTTAATTTGTACATAATACATAACAACAATCGTAGAAGTCGGAACTGCGGAAGTGTGTAAACCCGTGCCTACTTGAACAATCAAATAACACAGTGGAGGTCATATCAATGGAAACTATAAATTCTAAAACAACTCAAGAACAACAATTATCATGTCAGTCAGAGCACATACAGCAAGAGCCTATTGCCCCAGTTAACAAAGTAATAAAAGAGGAAGCTGTCTCTTTGGACACGCCGAGCAGTGGTTGTCCTCAAAGAGAATACAACCTTAATTCAGCGAAAGAAATGGATTCTGAAGCTGCCATCCTTGTATTGGGTATTCTCAGCCCAATTTGTATAGCTGTCGCGTATATACTTGTAGCTATAGCTAACATAGGTCCACTTCAGAATTACTTGATGTTTATTAATTTTTCTCTACTTGGGATAGCTGTTGCTCTGGCAGTTATTGCAATTGTAATGAGCATAAGATTCAGAAAGAGAAATGGATTTCTCACAGGGAAAACAATAGTTGGAAGGGTTTTTTCAATAGTATCTCTCGCAACCGTTGGAGCTACTGTATCTGTATATGTTTTTATAGTTCTTGGTTTTTACATTGGAGGTATAATACACAACAAGCTATAGGAATCACATTTCACCGTTGAACATTCAGACTATACTGTAATAGTATTTCGGTCTTCTGCAAATATGAGTTATTGTTAAAAAGGAGATAACCGAATAATGCTTGACTATTTCAGAAAACATAAAGCAACGCTTGTTCTGTCGATAGTGTCCTTGCTGATTGTACTGTTCTTTCACGTGTTTCTTCCCGCATATTTCGTTTTTGACTTCTTCAGGGACATGAATCAAGGGACAAGATGGCAGGAGGCGTACATCCTATATACACAGGGAGAATATGAGAAATGCAAGGAGATAATTGAATCTTTAAAACCGCTTTCTGAGAATCCCGAAAAATGCGATCGTCTAATAGAGGAATGCAATAAAGCCTTGGCTGAAATAGAATCAGCTAACGAAATAAGTATAACAGGAGACCCAAATTAGGTTGAAAAAATATTGTAGAAATGACTTGGTTGGTAATGTGCCTTATTCCTGGATAATAATATGATTTCTGTGTTATGTGTTATTCCAAAGAATAACACATCTGAATATTGAAACGGTAGATTCTATTTTTACACGTGGCTACACTTTGGCTACAAAAATCCTGAAGAATAGAAATACCGTTCGTAAAATCACGGACAACAAAAACAAAAGCCGCATTATTAATGCGGCTTTTGAACGAAATCATAAGAAATGGGGCTCGAGTGGGAATGATAAACAGGTGACCAGGCAGGCCAGAAAAAAGGAGAAAAAGCGAGAAAAACGTCGAAAAAAAGAGTTTTCGGATGTGCTGAAACCCTTGCTGATACTGTTTTGATACTGTTGACTTAACCCATAGAATAGTAAAACACAGGAGAAAACCTCTTGTATTTGAACGCTTTGTTCATTTACAGGAGGTTTTTTGTATTTTTCATTATTCTTTTGGTTTTCTTGGCTTTCTGTTTGGGAAGGAGCTTTCCAGCCACTCTACGTAGTCCTCGAGGGAAAGTGATCCGTCGGTGCATTCATCTCGCTTGGACAAAGCCTGATATTTCCATTTTTTGAAATCCGGCTCTTTTATCTGGCGGACTTTGACTCGGGCAGCGTAGCGTTTGTAATACTTGTTGTACTCAGCGAAAGCCTTGTTATCAGCAATTTTAGCCTTGTAATTTTCTGCAGTTGCCAGTTCCCGGCATGTTTTTGTCTCCCACGCATCGATCCGGTCACAATAACTTGGGTCATAATTACCTTTAAGAATGAAATACCTGCCGCAACGCTTGCAGCGCTTGAAACGAATGTCATGTTCCAACATTTTTGTGAATTCGAACTCCAGTATCTGGTCAACTGAGCTGAATTGATACGATATATTGAGAAATCTTGGCAAAGTGCTTTCAACTGTTAGTTTTGTCGGGTCAACCTTGAGCTTTTCAGCGAGTTCGATGGTTTTTTCGTTTGGTTTTGACTGAGCAAAAAGATGGAATCGTCTGGAGTGTTCCGCGACCGAGATCCCGAATGGCATTTTTCCGTTAACGATACCACTGAGTGATCCGATAACAACGGTTTCTTCTCTGGTTGACACAGGCGGCATATTTCTTGCATCCCGGTATATTGCACATCGTTCAGCCGGATGCAATGAGCCGAGCACTTCCGGGTAAAACGAGGCATCGTAACAGAATTGAATAAGGTTTTGGTATTCAGTTTGAAGATGCTCAAGATATCCTACGTAATAGAGTACTTCTTTATAAAAGGTTTTAGTGTGGTCGAATCTGGGAGGACATATGGCTGAATAAAGAGAAGAATAAATGACTTCATGAAGATTTTCAAAGAGCCACTTATACTCATAGAAAGTTTTTGCCGCCTTTTTTGCTTCGCCTTCCAGTAAGCGTGGTTCTCCTTCATAGATTCCAGATTCAGAATATGGGATTGGCTTTCTGAAGAGTGTTCGCATTTTGGGAAGCAGAAAATCCGCGTATATAAAATCAAGGATGCCTTCACCATAGTTCAATAGTATTTTCGCGCCGCTGAGAACATTAATATCGGGAGATGGATGCCAGTTACCGGCATTAAAAGCATTTGATTTCGCATGATCAGCACTTTCAAAATTAATACTGTACTTTTTCGAAAGCAATGAGACCAATTCCTCATTAGGCTTATTAGCGTTTCGATATGACTCGTCAGGTTGTCCATCACTTGTCGCATGTGGATGCTCTGGGTTGTTTTCGTCTATCTCAGTCAGAGCATCAAAAAAATAGTCATCGTTCATATATAGTTCATTTGTCGAATCAACTTTGATCATGAATCCTTTGCCTTTAGGATCAAACAATACAAAGTTCCTGAAAAAATCCAGATCGACTTCCCGATATCTTGCCAAGATCGACTTGTTCCAATCGAAATCCGGCAGCTCAAACGGCTTGTCGTACGGGGAATCCAGAGGGTCTTCAGAATCGTTTTCATAAATGTTATTCTGCGAAATATCGTTATTATTCATATGCTGACAGCCTTTCATAATTTTAGAGAATGTAAAAATGCAAATTTTGGAGGATTTACATCGCCACAAACAACATACTACAAAACTATTGAACATTTGTCAACACCGGGATATACTCTCCAATGCAATTGCAAGAAGGAATTCCGAAAAATAAAATGTCTAATCTGAAAGGAGACAAAGAATGGCACACAACTATATGGTAACAGCACAGGAAATCTCAGATGAACTTATGGTGTCTATGACAAGCGCCTACAAGATCATACGCCGGCTTAACGAGGAACTTCGGGAGAAGGGGTTCCTCACTGTCCCCGGCAGAACAAGCAGGAAGTATTTTCTTGAACAGATCTATGGTGCGACTGACTGCAGACAGGAAGGAGGAAAAGACTGATGCCAGCATATAAAGCTGAAAACGGAACCTGGTACGTGTCACTGTATTATGAAGACTGGCAGGGACACAGACAGCGCAAAGTGAAAAGAGGCTTCCCGACAAAAAGGGAAGCCCAGGAGTGGGAAAGAGAATTCCGGCTCAGAGGAAAATCTGATCTGAATATGACCTTCGCGGCTTTCTGCGAACTCTATAAGAAGGATTTGGAAGGAAGACTTAAACCCAGCACATGGAGTATGAAGACCAATGTAATTGAACAGAAGATCATGCCGTATTTCAAAGATAAGGTTATGAACAGCATCAAGCCGGCCGATATCATTGCATGGCAGAATATGCTTCTTGCCTACCGGGATGAAAAGGGCAAGCCATATTCTCCAGTCTATCTGAAAACGATCCACAATCAGATGAGCGCCATCCTGAACCATGCTGTGAAATACTACGATCTGAAAAACAATGCTGCTTCAAAAGTCGGAAACATGGGAAAGGAAAAAGGCAGGGAGATGCAGTTCTGGACAAAAGAAGAATATCTTAAATTTTCCGAAGCAATGATGAGCAAACCTCTGTCATACTATGCTTTCGAGATCCTGTACTGGTGCGGTCTCAGAGTTGGTGAGCTCCTCGCTCTGACGCCCGGAGATTTCGATCTTGAAAAAGGAGAGCTTAGGATAAACAAATCACTCCAGAGAATAAACGGAGAGGATATAATCACAGATCCAAAGACACCGAAGTCGAACCGCACGATAAAGCTTCCTGAGTTTCTCAGGGAGGAAATGAAAGACTATATCGGAAGCTTGTATGGTATCCCTGATGACGAAAGGATATTCAACTGTACAAAAGCTTACCTTCATCATGAAATGACCAGGGGATGCGTGGAAACGGGTCTGAAGAGGATAAGGATCCATGATATCCGTCATTCGCATGTCTCTCTCCTGATCGATATGGGGTTCTCTCCCCTCGCAATAGCGGAAAGAGTCGGTCACGAGAGCATAGATATAACCTACAGATATGCGCATCTCTTCCCGACTGTACAGAAAGAGATGGCCGATAAACTCGATATGGAAAGGAGGCTCAATAACGATGTCAGCTAAGAATCTCGACAGCCAGCAAAGGTTTCGCTGCATTACGGTAGCATTCAGGGTATCTCCTGAAGAGCAGGAGGCGCTCAATGCTGCAGTGGCCCTGTCCGGCCTGACAAAACAGGAATACTGCTACCGCAGATGTATGGAGCGTGAAATCGTGGTCCGTGGCAATCCGAAAGTATATAAGGCACTGAAGGATCAACTGGCAAACGTTCTCGAAGAACTGAAAAGAATAGACTCCGGTGAAAAGGTCAGCAAAGATCTTCTTGATCAGATCGACCTTATCACAAGAACTCTGAAAGGTATGAAAGGAGCAGAAACAGTTGATGAATGAAAAAGAAAAGGCTGCCGAAATGTCCTCTGTTGGCGCAGAGGACAGGCAGTCCTTCGATAAATCCGAGTACAGTATAGCAAATCCGGTCCAGGAAAGCAAGAACCAGGGCAAAAAAATATACAATGATGAATTGGCAAAGATATACAGGCAGGCAGAGACGATGCTGAGGACGCCCTCAAATCCCCCGACACTTCAGACGGTCACAAGCAACAAACTGTTCGAAACCGTTTATGATAAGAAGCCGCCGCTTATTGAAGGACTTCTTTATCCGGGCACCTATATATTTGCAGGTGCACCGAAGGTAGGAAAGTCGTTCATGATGGCGCAGCTGGCATATCATGTTTCTTCCGGGGAAAAACTGTGGGATTTCCCGGTAAACCCCGGAACGGTACTATACCTGGCACTTGAAGACGACTATCAGCGGATACAGGACAGGATGTTCAGAATGTACGGTGTTGAAGGGAATGAGAATCTTCACTTTGCAGTTGACGCAGTAAGTCTGAGCAATGGTCTCGACGGACAGCTTGAGGCATTCATCCGAAAACACCCGGACACAAAACTGGTAATAATCGACACTCTTCAGAAGATCCGGGAAACGGCATCGGATTCCTACAGCTATTCAGAAGATTACAAAGTGGTAGGAAAAATCAAACAGATCGCTGACGAGAATGGGGTTTGTCTTCTGATCGTTCATCACACAAGGAAAACCAAAGCCGGTGATGCTTTCGAAATGATCTCCGGCACGACCGGGTTGCTCGGCTGTGCAGATGGCGCCTTTGTGCTGAGAAAACAAAACCGTACCGACAGGAGTGCTGTTCTCGAAATCGTGGGAAGGGATCAACCGGATCAGAAGATCTATTTGACAAGAGACGAAGAAAGGCTGATCTGGAATCTTGATCACGTCGATCAGCAGATCTGGAAAGATCCACCGGATCCGGTGGTCGATAAAGTCGTAGGTCTTATATCCGGTGACAGAACAGCATGGGTGGGAAGTGCGACAGATCTCTTAAACGAACTTGAAATAACCAAAACAGCGAATGCTCTGACAAGACACCTTAATGTAAAGGCGGGAAAGCTGTTAAGTGAGTTCGGTATCAAATATGAAAACTCACACGGGCGAGAAGGAAGCGTCATCAGGCTTGAAAGGGTAAGTTGAAAATGAGTTGTGACGATGTGACGATTGTGACGATATATTGACACAATGGTGTCATGTAAATATCGTCACATCGTCACAGCCGCACATGGTCATGACAATCAGAAAATGATAAATTACGTCCGCCTGCGACACGCGTATGTTGTACGAAAGATGGAAATGCTTATTCATGTCGTTTTAACCGACACGAAAGGGAGTTTGCTTCAGGAGTGCGGATTTCTATACCGGCACAAACGCAGTCACTCAGGCAGACAGGTCAGGTTCCGGAGGAGTTTCAGCTGATCGCGTGACGATGCGTGACGGTCGTGTCGATGTTTTAGAGACCGGGGGGCGGTGTCAAAAACACCGTCACCATCGACACCGGACCGTCACGGAGGTTCGGCGGGGATGCAGAAAAGATTTTTCAAAGTCCTCTCCCCACCGGAGAGACCTCCGTAAACAGTAGGGTCTACACCACTCTTGAATCATCTGATAGGGTATTCAAAAGAGCAGTGCATGGTGCTTTCTTAGGAGTTTGCAAAATTGCTCTCAAGCCATAGCTTTTATGTCCGCGAGTTGTCAAAATTGTCATAGAGATTTGGACTGTTGACAACGTGAATTTATCGTTGTAAAATAACGTTAGCTTGGAAAGGAGTCCGAGTATTCACGTTATAGTTTTGAAATTCGACATTAATAAGGAGGGAACGTATTATGAAAATTAAGAATCCATTTATTTGCATTATTCTAGTTACCATTGTTGTTTTTGCCTCTTTTCCTATCAATGCGAGTTGGAACTTTGTACAGCATGAATTCTGCCCTAGTGGAGCAGCGTATACTGCAATAACAAACACGCAGGGGTACTACGAGGCTTATTTCACAGGTAGATACTACACGGATGGTTCCGGCACGGATACGGCGACTCTTAGCGGAGTCGCAACTGGGGGCGTCAAGACGTCTTTTCTTACCACTCTTTACCTCTCTTTTTACGGAACTACAGTTTCAAAAACTTCTCAAGTGTGGGGAAGAGATATTCATGACTCTATAACTCATAACAGTAGTGGTTTTCCCTTTGGAACATCAGCTACTGGCGCAATGTCATCTACAAGCAAAACGAACTCGGCAGACTATTGGAGTAGGAGTTACACCAATTATTGGAGCGATTGTCAGTACGGCTGGTACAATATGTAATTTTTATAGAAACAGGGGTATGGTCATACCCCTGTTTCTTGTCTAAAAAAATGTTAGTCGCGTGGCCCGATGGCAGGTTGCTGATATTTGTTTTATTGTGTAATGAATTCAATTATTGATTGTACGCATTTGTTACATGAGGGCTACATCGAGCCCATAAAATGTGAATACGGCATAATTTTATGCGAATACTTTGTGTGACCTAGTGCATCTGAAAGCATACTCTTGATGCCACGACCATTTCATGGTTACTTAACAAACAAGGTGTACCGTTATGAATAAAAGAATCTATTTCAATGGTTTAATTGTTTTCTTTACACTATTAGTGACGTTTTTAATTACTAGTTGTAACTCGGTATATAAGGTATCTTTTGATTCAGGCTTTAGTGAAAGCGAGACTCTTTATGTTCAATCAGGAAATACAATCTGTGCTCCAAAAGAAGTATGTAAAAGCGGGTACGTGTTTGAGGGATGGTATTATAATAATGGTGATGGTCAAGAGAGAAAATGGAATTTTGAATCTGATACGGTAAGGTCAGATGTAGTGCTTTATGCTAAATGGGCACCGGTAAAGAATAGAATAACGCTAATCTTGAATGGTGGCCAATGTAGTGTTAGTTATATTGATGTATTATATGGAGAGGAGTATCATTTACCCACTCCGGAGTTTAAAGGGAAGTATTTCTATGGTTGGTTTTTAGGAAATGATAGGCAATATAGCGGAAAGTGGATTGGGAATATAGATATTACGCTAGAAGCTAAATGGCTACTTTTTGATCCTGACAATTGCCCTACATTTGGAACGTATGAACAGGACGGAGTCGAAGAAAATGGAAAAGAGCCTATAGAGTGGATCGTCTTAGATGAAAACGAATATGGTTATCTTCTTGTTTCCAGGTTTATTCTTGATGCTAGAATGATGGAAAGTGGTAATACGCACAAGTCATATAAAGATTGTGAACTTAGGAAGTGGCTTAATAGCAGTTTTTACTATGAAGCATTTTCTTCTCTTGAAAGAGATTTGATCATAGATACTTTTATCGATGATGCAGGCGTTTCTGACGGCGTCTTTTTACTTAGTTTTAGTGAGGTAAATGATTATTTTTACCAAACTGATTTTGCAGGAACCGTAGGTACAACATATGTTCAGAGCAGTGATCTCGAGAAAGTACATGTAAAATATGATTCATGGTGGTTACGTAACGTTTTTAAAAAAAATGTACCTTATCAGACATATCTTGCTTTGATTTGTTATGGTTCTTATACTGGCACAACACTAGGCAGGGATGTTTATGGTGTTCGGCCTGCCATATGGGTTGAAAAAAGAGCAATAGATATAGATATTGATTGAGATTTGATTGGTATGTTGAAAGAAAAGAGTAAGCTGAATTATACAAGTATACTACTTTGTGCTATGCTTCTTGTATTAACCTTGTCATCATGCGGTAAACCTTCATCAAGTCTTGATGACCATATTACCGGGGTAATCAAGCCGCACATCCAGGAGTATAGGCATTTCATATATACAGACTTTGGAGCAGCAAAAAAATACGATATTCAAAATAACACTATTTCAGACGCCTGCACTGATCGGGAATGCGATGGTGATTGTCCACTTGACATGAGTACACTGGTTAAAACGGTATATGATGAAAAACTGTTTTTCCTGTCTTTCAAATCATTTTCCCAGGATATGTACATTGGATATCAGGATCTAAATTCTGGAGAATTAACTGTGCTGGTCCAAACCAGTGTAAAGGATGGGACATATGATGATGCCATTTTTGTGTCGGACGGCTATTTGTATTACGTAGACAAACTACCCAAATCAACTAACAACCCGCGGTTCAACACCTGCGTGTTCAGGGTTTCACTGTCGGATGGCAAAGTAGAAACTCTGTTTGATATTGATCAAGAAAAACTGTTCATGGTTGCTGAGGGCATCATCGTCACATACAGTGACGGGATCTTATACTCAAGAGATATAGACAGTGAAGAGCGTCGTATCCTGTACGATATGTCAAATGACGGATTCACAACCATGCATAGTGATCCATATTACGTTAATGGCAGATTGTACTTCTTGTGTAATTCTGCGGGAAATGTGTACTCTGAATACAGAAATCAGTATTTCATTCCTACCTTTCTCGTGTCTGTGAATATTAAAACCGGAGAGAGTCAGCTTATTAAGGAAGACCCGGTAGCGAGCTTTTGCCCGACAGATGGCGGAATTTATTACTCACTATATCGGCTCAGGCATATGTACATACCGGATAATTACAAAGAAAACCCTCAATCGGTTGTAATTTTTCTTTCGGACGAAAACATCCACTTTTGTGATTTTGACGGTTCGAACGATTGTATAGTATATACCAACGAAAAAATGGATTTTACTGGTTCACGAACAGTTATTGACGGTGTCCAGTATGGATGGCTGTTTGATTACAGTGATAGTGAACATTCATTTGGACATGTTTATTTCGGTTCAATAGACTATAGAACAGGTAAAGTCACAAAAGCAAAAGATTGTACCAGTAAATAGAACAGGGAGTATCAGTATCTGATCCCTGTATTTCTTGTAACAGGAAACCAGAGGTGAGTCATGGTTAGAATAAAAGCAACGCATCGAAAGGTGTTTTTGTTTTTCGTCTTGTGTGTTATATTGGCTAGCTGTGTTTGCTGTGGCAAAAGCGGGCAAACAAACAATTCGGACAACGACGGAACAATTCTTAGAGAGCATATGCAGGATTATGGCAATTACATCTACACAGACTTCGGCGTGATGAAGCGGTACAGCATTAGTGCGAATACACTTACAAAAGCCTGCCTCGATCCGGGATGTGACGGATCCTGCGCTCTGGAGATGCAGACTCTTCTGAAGGGGGTGTGTGGCGGAAAGTTGTTTTTCCGGGCAGAAAAGATATTTGCGCACTCCATATATATAGGATATCAG